>ENA-ORXT01000020-ORXT01000020.1-marine-metagenome-genome-assembly--contig:-NODE-20-length-224949-cov-8.503446_pt1 | contig 224949 bp, 179 predicted proteins | sample MGYA00237868_ERZ511482 | MGnify/ENA metagenome assembly ERZ511482
ATCGTGAATGTCGCTTCTGTTGTGCTTGCATTATCACACTCATCTGTTGCTGTAAAGATTACTGTTGCACTTCCTGTCTCACCACACTCATCTGTAAGGCTAGTGAAATCATTCGTCCAAGTAACTTCTCCACATGCATCTGTTGCTGTTGCTCCTCCATTTGAAGCCAACCATGCGTCTAACTCTGCTTGGTTTCCTGATCCATCACATTCTACTATTGCATCTTCCGCTGCTGGATCGATAACTGGTGCAGTGTTATCTTCTATTGTAAATGTCGCTTCTGTCGTTGTTGCGTTTCCACAGTCATCAGTTGCAGTAAATATTACTGTTGCTGTTCCTGTATTTCCACAGCCATCAACTAGCGCTGTAAAGTCATTCGTCCATACTACATCACTACATGCATCTGATGCATCAGCTCCTCCATTTGATGCCAACCATGCATCTAGTGCATTTTGGTTTCCTGTTCCGTCACATTCAGTTGTTTCATCTTGTGCTTCTACATCCATTGTTGGTGCCTCTGTATCTTCTACTGTAAATGTCGCTTCAGTTGTTGTTACATTTCCACAATCATCTGTGGCAGTAAAGATTATTGTTGCAGTTCCTGTAGCTCCACAATCATCCGAAAGAGCTGTGTAGTCATTCGACCACTCTACTCCACCGCAAGCATCACTTGCTGTAGCGCCACCGTTTGAAACCAACCAAGCATCAAGCTCAACCAAGTTTCCAAAACCGTCACACTCTACAGTTGCATCTGCTGCTGGCGTATCTAATGTTGGTGCAGTCGTATCAACTATTGTAAATGTTGCTTCTGTTGTACTTGCGTTTCCACAATCATCAGTTGCTGTATACACTACTGTTACTGATCCAGTCTCTCCACATTCATCTGTAAACGTTCCTACATCTGTTGTCCATGTTACTGATCCACAAACATCTGTAGCATCTGCTCCTCCGTTTGCTGCCAACCATGCATCTAATTGTGCTTGGTTGCCTGATCCATCACACTCTACTTCCATATCTTCTGCTGCCACTTCTATTACTGGCTCTGTCGTATCTTCTATTGTGAATGTCGCCACTGTTGCATTTACATTATCACAAGCATCTCTTGCTGTAAATCTTACGGTAACTGTTCCTGTTGCTCCACACTCATCTGACAATCCTGTGAAATCATTTTCCCATGTCACTTCACTACATGCATCTGTTGCACTTGCTCCACCATTTGATGCCAACCATGCATCTAATTCTGCTTGATTTCCAGTTCCATCACACTCTACTGTTGCATCTGCAGCTTCTACATCAATTGTAGGTACTGTAGTATCTAGTATCGTGAATGTCGCTTCTGTTGTGCTTGCATTATCACACTCATCTGTTGCTGTAAAGATTACTGTTGCACTTCCTGTTTCACCACACTCATCTGTAAGGCTAGTGAAATCATTTGTCCAAGTAACTTCTCCACATGCATCTGTTGCTGTTGCTCCTCCGTTTGAAGCCAACCATGCGTCTAACTCTGCTTGGTTTCCTGATCCATCACATTCTACTATTGCATCTTCCGATTCAAGGTCGATTACTGGAGGAGTATTATCTTCTACAGTTAATGTTGCAACTGTTGTTGAAATATTTCCGCAATCATCAGTAACAGTAAATGTCACATCTGTTGTTCCTGTAATTCCACAACCATCACTTAATGCTGTATAGTCATTTGTCCATTCTATTGTACCACATGCATCTGCTGCATCAGCACCACCGTTAGCTGCTAACCACACATCAATTGCAGCAACTTGATCATCACTACATTCTAATGTCAAATCAGTTGCTGGAATAGTTACATCTGGTGCAGTTGTATCTTCAATGGTAAATGTTGCTTGAGATGTGCTTGCGTTTCCACAATCGTCTGTAGCAGTATATGTAACTGTTACTGTACCAGTCTCTCCACATTCATCCGTGAATGTACCAACATCTGTAGTCCAAACTACATCGCTACATGCATCTGTTGCACTTGCTCCACCATTTGAAGCCAACCATGCATCAAACTCAGCTGTATTTCCTGATCCATCACATTCCACAACAGCATCTATTGCTTCAATATCGATTACTGGTTCAGTTGTATCTTTAATTGTAAATGTTGCTACTGTTGCATTAACATTATCGCAAGCATCTCTTGCTGTGAAAGTTACTGTTACTGATCCAGTCGCTCCGCATTCATCTGATACTGCTGTGTAATTATTCTCCCATGTTACATCACTACAAAGATCAGTTGCACTTGCTCCACCATTTGAAGCCAACCATGCATCTAGCTCTCCTTGATTACCTAATCCATCGCATTCAACTGTAGCATCTACTGCATCAACATCAATTGTTGGTACTGTTGTATCAAGAATTGTAAATGTCGCTTCAGTAGTTGTTGCATTATCACATTCATCAGTAGCTGTAAAGATTACAATTGCAGTTCCTGTTTCACCGCACTCATCTGAAAGACCAGTAAAGTCATTCGTCCAAACAATCTCACCACAAGCATCTGTTGCGTCTGCTCCACCATTGGCAGCCAACCATGCATCTAATTCTGCTTGATTTCCTGAACCATCACATTCTACAATTGCATCTTCTGCTTCAACTTCCATTATTGGAGCTGAGTTGTCTTCAATTGTAAATGAAGCTTGTGTTGTAGTTGCATTACCACAGTCATCTGTTGCAGTAAATATCACTAATGCTGTTCCTGTGTTTCCACATTCATCACTTAATCCAGTAAAGTCATTAGTCCATACTACATCGCTACATGCATCTGTTGCAGTTGCACCACCATTAGCAGCCAACCACGTATCCAATGCATTTTGGTTTCCTGCACCATCACAATCAGCTACTTCATCAGCAGCTTCAACTTCCATTACTGGAGCTGTTGTATCTGTTATTGTAAATATCGCTGATGTTGTCGACTCATTACCACAATCATCTGTTGCAGTAAATACAACAGTAACTTCTCCTGTAGCTCCACATTCATCTGAGATATCGCTATAATCATTTGTCCAAGTAATATCGCCAGAACATAAGTCAGAAGCAGAAGCTCCACCATTGTTATTTAACCAAGCAAGAATTTCTTGTTGATTTCCTAGTCCATCACATTCAGCACTTCCATCTACAGCTTCTACATCAATCGTAGGAACTGAAGTATCTTCAATTCTAAATTCTGCTGAAGTTGTGCTTGCATTTCCACATTCGTCAGTGGCAGTAAATGTTACTGTTATTCTACCTGTTTCACCGCACTCATCTGTAAGTTCAGTAAAGTCTGTTTCCCATGTAATTTCTCCACAAGATTCCGTTGCAGTTGCTCCACCATTCGAAGCCAACCATGCATCTAACTCAGCTTGATTACCAGCTCCATCACATTCTACTACAACATCTTCTGCGGTTACATCAATTACTGGTGCAGTTGAATCTTCAATTGTAAAGCTTGCAACTGTTGCATTTACATTATCACAAGCATCTCTTGCTGTGAATGTTACCGTAACTGTTCCAGTCGCTCCACATTCATCTGACAATGCTGTGTAATCATTTTCCCATGTTACATCACTACAAAGATCTGTTGCATTTGCTCCTCCATTTGAAGCCAACCATGCATCTAACTCTGCTTGATTACCTGATCCATCACATTCTACTGTGGTGTCAGCAGCTTCAACATCAATTGTTGGAACTGTTGTATCTAGTATTGTGAATGTTGCTTCAGTAGTTGTTGCATTATCACATTCATCAGTTGCCGTAAAGGTAACTGTTGCTGTTCCTGTTTCACCACACTCATCTGAAAGACCAGTAAAGTCGTTTGTCCATGTTATTTCACTACACGCGTCTGTTGCATCTGCTCCACCATTGGAAGCCAACCATGCATCTAATTCAGCTTGGTTACCTGATCCATCACATTCTACAATTGCATCTTCTGCTTCAACTTCCATTATTGGAGCTGAGTTATCTTCAATTGTAAATGAAGCTTGTGTTGTTGTTGCATTACCACAGTCATCTGTTACAGTAAATATCACCAATGCTGTTCCTGTGTTTCCACATTCATCACTTAGTCCTGTGAAGTCATTAGTCCATACTACATCACTACATGCATCTGTTGCAGTTGCACCACCATTAGAAGCCAACCACGTATCCAAGGCATTTTGGTTTCCTGCACCATCACAATCTGCTACTTCATCAGCAGCTTCAACTTCCATCACTGGAGCTGTTGTATCTCCAATTGTAAATGTTGCTGAAGTTGTTGCTTCATTACCACAATCATCTGTTGCAGTAAAGATTACTGTCACAGATCCTGTTTCACCACATTCAGCCGCTAAGCTTGTATAATCATTGGTCCATACGATTCCATTTGGACTACATGTTTCAGAAGCAGTTGCTCCTCCATTGTTGTCCAACCATGCTTGAAGCGCTTGATCATTTCCTGATCCATCACACTCTACTAAAGCATCTTCAGCCTCAATATCAATCGCTGGTGCTGTATTATCTTCAATTCTAAACTCTGCACTTGTCTGACTTGAGTTTCCACAATCATCAGTAACTGTAAATGTTACAACTACATTTCCTGTTTCGCCACATTCGTCAGAAAGTGAAGTAAAGTCATTTTCCCATGTAAGCTCGCTACAGTTATCTGTCGCAACAGAATTTCCGTTTGCATCTAACCAAGCTTGTAATTCTGCTAGGTTACCTAAACCATCACATTCTACAATTTGATCTTCTGCTTCAGTATCAATAGAAGGCGGTGTAGTATCACTAACAGTTATTACCTGTGTTGCTGAGCTACTATTATCACACTCATCTGTTACTGTCCACACTCTTGTAATGATATAATCGAATTCCGTACAAAAATCACCTTCGCCTTGAGTTGTTGTTTCCTCAAGTACAATTGTATAGTCATCATCTGAGAAATCAGTTGCTGTAATCTCAACTCCAATTACTGGAGGAGCAGGCACTGTTTCATTACATTCTATTGTAATGTCATCAGGCACTCCAACTAATACTGGAGCAACATCATCACAAACTTCTACTGGAGCAACATCATGATCATCTTCATCTGTTCCACCACCGTCATTGATTTCATCATCTACTAATGGATCATTACCATCGTTAGTATCAGGTGTTGAATCAATATCAGTAGGGTTATCACCGTTTGTATCTTCAGCCTGAGAAATCTCAGCGAAGTTTTCTGTGATACCACTCATGATTCCTGTCTGGATTTCAAATACAACATCAACCGTTGTTGATGACCCTGGAGCGATAGGTCCAGCTAAAGTATTTATTATATTTCCTCCAGATGTTGTCCATCCATTATTGTCATTACCACTTAAGGCAAAGAATGCAGGAACATAATCGATAAGTTCGATATTCTGTGCTGCAACTGAACCTTGGTTAAATATTTCAATTGTAAACGTTACATCATCACCTGGCTTAACTGGATCTACTTGATTAGTAGTCTTTCTTAATGCAAGGTCAAAGATTTCAACATTTAATGGCTCGATATCATCATCATCTTCATCTCCGCCAGTATTGTTAATTTCATCATCAACTGTTGTATCATTTCCTGGATCATTGTCAGGCGTTGAATCATTATCAGTTGGGTTGTCACCATTTGGATCTTGAGCAGATGAAATCTCAGCACCATTTTCTAATGTAATTGGTGTTGTAGTTGCATCAACTGTAAATGAAATATCTACTGTCGCGCTGCTACCTGGAGCAATTGGACCAGCAATATTCAATGTAGTAGATCCTACAGGAGTTAATCCTGCTGGAACATAGTCTTCAACAACTACGTTTGAAGCCGCTACTGTTCCTTGATTAAATACTTCAATTGTAAATGCTACAGTCTCACCTGGATAAACCGTTGCATCTTCTCCTGCTGCTAAAGTCTTTTTTAGTGCAAGGTCAAAGATTTCAAGATTTAAAGTTTCGATATCTGCATCATCTTCATCGTTTCCTGCATTATCAATCTCATCATTTACTGTCGTATCATTTCCTTGATTTGTGTCAGGTGTACTATCGATATCTTGAGGCATATTACCTAAGTCATCTTCGGCACTTGCAATCTCTGCTTCATTTTCTAAAGTTCCTGCAGTTGCCGCAGCATCAACAGTAAAGCTTACATCTACCGTTGTACTAGCTCCTGGAGCCAATGGACCAGGAATATTGATTGTTGCTGGACCTGTTGCAGTCAAACCTGCTGGAGCGTAATCTGTAAGAACGATGTTCTGTGCAGTTACTGTTCCTTGGTTGAATACTTCAATTGTAAATGTTACTGTCTCACCTGGATAAACTGTAGCATCTTCTCCTGCTGCTAAAGACTTTCTTAGTGCAAGGTCAAACACTTCAACTTCGATTGGCTCGATATCACTATCATCTTCATCTCCTCCTCCATTATCGATTTCATCATCCGTTGTTGGATCATTATTTGGATCATTATCCGGAGTACTATCATTATCCAATGGCATATCACCGTTTGGATCTTCTGCACTTTGAATCTCAGCCGCATTTTCAATTGTTCCTGCAGAAGTAGCTGATACTGTAAATTCAACATCTACAGTAGCGCTTGCTCCTGGAGCAATTGGGCCTGGTATTGTAATAGTAGAAGGTCCATTTGCCGTAAGGCCAGTAGGTACATAATCCTCGATTACAATGTTAGAAGCAGCAACAGTTCCCTGGTTGAATACTTCAATTGTAAATGTGATTGTTTCTCCTGGATATACTCTATCGTCTTCACCTGCAGCTAAAGTCTTTCTAAGTGCAAGGTCAAATATTTCTAATTGGACTTGCTCAATATCATCATCATCTTCATCTCCACTTCCATTGTCAATCTCGTTATCTTCTGTTGTATCGTTGTTAGGATCGTTATCTTCTGTTGAATCAATATCATTAGGATTTTCTCCTAGATCATCTTCTGAACTTTGAATCTCTGCTCCGTTCTCTAAAGTTGTTGCAGCATTCGCGTCATCAACAATAAATGAAACATCAACTGAGGCACTTGAACCTGGAGCAATTGGACCGGCTAGTGTCAAAGTAGAACTACCAACGATTGTCAATCCTGTCGGTACATAGTCTTCAACAACTACGTTTGATGCAGGAACTGTTCCTTGGTTAAATACTTCAATTGTAAAGGTCACAACATCACCTGGATAAACGGTAGCATCTTCTCCAGCTGCTAAAGTTTTTCTCAATGCTAGGTCATAGATTTCTAAGAATACATTTTCTGGATCGGCGTCATCTTCATCGCCTCCTTCATTGTCAATTGTATCATCAGTTGCACCGTCTACAACACCTCCTGCATCATTTGTAAAGTCTGCATCCGGTGTTGAATCAATATCAGTTGGCATATTGCCAAGATCATCAACATAATCACTTATTTCTTCTTTGATAATTAATTCGCTAGCTGAAGTTGCATTTGCATCAACAACAAAATCAATAATCTGCATTTCCATTGCACCAGGTGCGATTGGACCTGGGAATGTGATGGTACCCATATTTGGAATACCAGCAACAGATTGTAATTCTGCAGGGATCATCAATGTTACTTCAACATCTTCTGCTGTTACTGTTCCTTGGTTGAAAACTGTTACTTTAAAGCTTACAGTTTCTCCAGGGTAAACTCTATCGTCTTCTCCTGGTGCCAAAGTAATATTTGACGCTAAGTCAAAAATTTCTACAAATACATCTTCTGGATCGGCATCATCTTCATCATCAGTTCCGTTACCATCAGTTTGATCATCAGAAGGACCGTTTACAACACCACCGGCATCGTTACCGTCATTTGTATCTGGTGTAGAATCGATATCAGCAGGATTTTCTCCCAAGTCATCTTCTGCAGAAGCAATCTCTGCTAAATTGATAATCTGACCTGAAGTGTTAGCACTTACTGTGAAGCTAATGTCTACTGTAGCACTTGCTCCTGGTGCAATCGGTCCAGCAATATTTAACGAAGTAGCGCCATTTGCCGTAAGGCCAGTTGGTACATAATCTTCAATATTGATATTAGATGCAGGAACTGTTCCTTGGTTAAATACCTCAATTGTAAAAGTGATTGTTTCACCAGGATATACTCTGTCATCTTCTCCTGCTGCTAAAACTTTGATTAATGCTAGGTCAAAGATTTGGATATCAACAGTTTCAAGATCGTTATCATCTTCATCGCCACTTCCATTGTTTATTTCGTCATCCGTTGTAGGGTCGTTATTCGGATTGCTATCTGGAGTACTATCATTATCCACTGGGTTGTCACCATTTGGATCTTCTGCACTTTGGATCTCTGCAATGTTATCACCAAAACCTGCTGAAGCATTCGCATCTACAATCATTGAGATTTGGACAAGCTCTGAACTACCTGGAGCAATAGGACCAGGTATAATTAAAGTTGTTGTTCCCACTGGAGTCAAACCTGCAGGTGGTGTATCAAGAATTTCGATATTAGAAGCTGCAACTGTTCCTTGGTTAAATACTTCAATATCAAATGTGATTGTTTCACCTGGATATACTCTATCGTCTTCTCCAGCAGCTAAACTCTTTCTTAAAGCAAGGTCGAAAATTTCTAATTCTAATTGCTCAATATCTGCATCATCTTCATCATTACCTCCATTGTCAATTTCATCATTAACAGTTGTATCGTTGCCTTGATTTGTATCAGGTGTACTATCGTTGTCTGTAGGATTATTTCCTAAGTCATCTTCTGCACTTGCAATCTCAGCTTCATTTTCCAAAGTAGCAGCTGAACTTGCTGGATCTACAGTAAAGCTCACATCAACTGTTGTACTTGATCCTGGAGCAATCGGTCCAGCTATTGTCAATGTTGTTGCACCAATAGCCGTTAGACCTGCAGGTACATAATCTGTCAGTACTACATTTTCTGCAGGCACTGTTCCTTGGTTGAATACTTCAATTGTAAAAGTGATTGTCTCACCTGGATATACCGTTGCATCTTCACCGGCTGCTAAAGTTTTTCTTAAAGCAAGATCAAAAATTTCTACTGTTACATCTTCTGGATCGGCATCATCTTCATCATCTGTACCATTTCCATTTGTTTGATCATCAGAAGGACCATTTACTACTCCTCCGGCATCATTGCCTTGATTAGTATCTGGATCCGAATCAATATCTGGAACGGTAGCATCTCCAAGATCATCTTCTGCACCAGAAATTTCTGCTACATTGATAATTTGACCACCAGTGTTTGTAGCATCAACAGTGAAACTAATATCCAAAGTTGTACTTGCACCTGGAGCCAAAGGTCCTGGAATATTTAGTGAAGTTGCACCTGTAGGAGTAAGTCCTGCTGGCACATAATCTTCAATTGATATGTTAGAAGCTGGAACTGATCCTTGATTAAATACTTCAATTGTAAAAGTAATAGTCTCACCTGGGTAGACTCTATCGTCTTCACCAGCAGCCAACACTTTTATCAATGCAAGGTCAAAGATTTGGATGTCAACCGTTTCTAGGTCATTATCATCTTCATCGCCACTTCCATTATCAATTTCGTTATCTGTTGTTGGATCGTTCGTTGGATTTGAATCCTCTGTACTATCGTTATCATTTGGACTATCGCCTAAATCATCTTCTGAACTTTGAATTTCAGCAATGTTATCAGCCAATCCTGGAGTAACATTATCATCGACAGTCATCGTGATTTGAACTACAGCAGAGCTACCTGGCGCAATAGGACCTGGGATAATTATAGTAGTTGGACCATTTGGCGTTAAACCATTTGGTGGTGTATCAAGAATTTCAATATTTGAAGCAGGAACTGTTCCTTGGTTAAATACCTCAATATCAAAGGTAATTTCTTGACCAGGGTAAACTCTTGCATCTTCTCCAGCAGCTAAAGTTTTTCTTAGTGCAAGGTCAAAGATTTCAACATCGATATCTTCTGGATCGGCATCATCTTCGTCATCCGTTCCGTTACCATCTAATTGATCATCTGATCCGCCATTTACAACACCACCTGCATCATTACCTTGGTTACTATCTTCTACCGAATCAAGATCCGGAGCATCATCTCCTAGATCATCAACAGAAGCACTAATCTCAGCTCTGTTTACAATATTTGTTGCTGTTGAAGTAGCATCCACTGTAAATGTTATGTCTACAGTTGTGCTTGCTCCCGGAGCTAATGTACCAGGGAGATTGATTGTTGCAGTTGATCCTCCTCCAGACCAAGCTCCATCATTCAATGTCAAACCTGCAGGAATGTAATCCGTTACTTCAATTCCAGAAGCAGGGATAGTTCCTTGGTTGTGTACTTCGATAGTGAAAGTTACATCCTCTCCAGGATATACTCTTGTATCTTGACCAGCTGCCATTACTTTGATAAGTGCAAGATCAAATACTTCTACCGTAATATCTTCTGGATCTGAATCATCTTCATCGTCACCATCGATGCTACAACATCCCTCATTAATCTCATCATCATTTGGCGTGTTAACCTCTCCTCCACCATCATTATTTTGGTTGGTATCAGGAGTTGAATCAACATCCACTGAATTAAATCCATTAGGAGCATCTGCTCCTGAGATTTCAGCTTCATTGATGATCTGACCTGGGCTAGTTGAGCTAACAGTGAACGTAATCTCCACCATTGTCATATCACCAGGCTGTAAAGTTCCTGGTAAAGTTATTGTTGCAGTAGATCCTCCTCCTGACCAATCTGAATCATTCAGTGTAAGACCTGCTGGAATATAATCAGTTATTTGAATATTACTTGCAGCTAAAGATCCTTGGTTGTGAACTTCAATTTTGAAAGTAATATCTTCTCCTGGATAAACTCTTTCGTCCTCTCCTGGAGCTAGAACAGTTCTTAGAGCAAGGTCAAATCTTTCTACTCTTACATTTGCTGTACAAGTAGCTTCATTTCCACACTCATCTGTAACTGTCAGTACAACTGTGTTATCGCCTTCATCAGCTGCACAGTTGAAATTTTCTGTATCAATTGAGATACTTGCAATGTCACCACAGATATCCGTACTTCCATTATCAATATCTTCTGGAGTAATACTTATCTCACAATTTCCATCAAGTTGAACAGTAATATCTTGACAAACTGGAACAGGAGGTGTTGTATCCTCTATCGTAAAATCAGCAGTTGTTTGAGATTCATTTCCACATTCATCCGTTACCGTGAATGTTACCGTAACAGTTCCTGTAGCAGCACAATCATCAGTTAACTGACCATAGTCATTTACCCAAGTGAAAGAACCACAAGCATCTGTTGCTTCTGCTCCTCCATTAGAATCTAACCATGCTTGCAATTCGGCTGTATTTCCAGCTCCATCACATTCAACTACAGCATCTGCAGCTTCAGTATTGATAGAAGGACTTGTTGTGTCTTCAATAATAAATGTTGCTGAAGCAGTCGACTCATTTCCACAATCATCTGTAGCAGTAAATGTAACCGTAACTTCTCCAGTTGCACCACACTCATCTGTTAGAGGTGAGATATCATTTGTCCAAGTTACGCTTCCGCAAATGTCTTCAGCGGTTGCGCCACCATTGTTATCCAACCATGCTTGCAATTCTGCTTGGTTGCCATTTCCATCACATTCTACAACTTCATCAGAAGCAGTTGTAATTGTTGGATCTGTTGTGTCTTCAATAATAAAAGTTGCTGATGTTGTTGATTCATTTCCACAATCATCAGTTACTGTAAATATTACACTTGCAGAACCTGTTGCACCACAATCATCACTTAAAATTGTAAAATCATTTTCCCACGAAATTGTTCCACAAATATCAGAGGCAGTCGCTCCACCATTGTCATTCAACCAAGCTTGTAATTCTGCTTGATTTCCACTTCCATCACACTCAACAGTTTGATCTTGTGCTTCTAAAGTAACCTCCGGTGAAGTTGTGTCTTCTATAGTAAATGTTGCAGTGGCAGTGGTTGTGTTTCCACACTCATCAGTAACAGTGAAAATTATTTCATCTGTTCCTGTCGCTCCGCAATCAACTGACAAGGATGTATAATTATTAGTCCAAGTAACATCACCACAAACATCTGAAGCTTGTCCCGATCCACCATTTGAATCTAACCAAGCTTGGATATCACCATTATTACCATTACCATCACACTCAACCACCATATCTGAAGGTTGAATATCTATAACTGGATTGGTTGTATCTTCTATGGTAAATGTAGCTGAAGTTGTTGACACATTGTCGCAATCATCAGTAGCTGTGAAAGTTACAGTTACTGAACCAGAGTTTGCACAATCACCATTTAGGCTTGCGTAATCATTAGTCCAAGTAACATTTCCACATATATCACTTGATGAAGCACCACCACTTGAATCCAACCAATTTTGAAGCTCTGAATCATTTCCACTACCATTACACTCAACTGTAAGATCAGAAGCATCAACATCGATTGTTGGGCTTGTTGTATCTTCTACAGTGAATGTAGCAGATTTTGTTACTTCAAAACCACATTCATCTGTGATAGTATATGTAACAGGAATTGAACCCGAATCTCCACATTCATCAGAAAGGTTGTTATAGTTATAATCACTTGTTACAGTAATATCACCACAAGCATCAGAAGAACAAGCTTCTAATTTTGCGATGTTTGCTGCATTCCAAGAATTGGCAACTGATTCGTTTGAAGAATCACCAGTACATTCATGTGTCTCATTATCAGGATCACAAGTAACAACTGGATTTGTATTATCTTCTATAGTAAAGGTTGCTGTCTCGGTAACTGAATGACCACATTCGTCTTCGATTGTATAAACTACATCGATAGAACCAACTCCACCACAACCGCCATCTAGGTTGCCAAAGCTATAGTCACTTGTTACTGTTACAGATGCACAAGCATCAGAAGAACATCCATTTAGTTTTAAAATATTTGCAGCATTCCATGCATCAGCAGCAGATTGATTTGCTCCAGTTCCTGAACATTCATATGTTTCATTGTCAGGGATGCAAGTCACAATTGGGTCTGTTGTATCTTCAACAGTAAATGTTGCATCTTTTGTTGTTGATAATCCACAATCATCCGTCAAAGTAAAGGTAACAGTCATTGTTCCTGTACTTCCACACTCATTTGAAAGATCACCAAAGCTATAATCACTTGTCACGGTGTTGTTAGCACTACAGTCGTCTGCACCACAAGCTTCAATAGCTGCAATATTTGCAGCATTCCAATCAGCAGCAGCAGATTCATTACCTGCAGGACCTGAACATTCGTGAACTTCATTAATTAAATCACATGGGATTGTTGGAGGTGTTGTATCCTCAAAAGTTAATGTCGCATCTTTGGTAACATTGTTGCCACACTGATCTGTAATTGTATAGGTAACTGTTGTTTCTCCACTACCTCCACATTCATCGGAAATATTAGAAACACTAAAATCACTTGATACAACTACATCTCCACATGTATCTGAAGAACAGTTTTCCAATTTAGCCATGTTGGCATCATTCCAAGCTGTTGCCAATTGGTTTAATTGACCAGCAACACACTCAATCACATCATCATCTGGATTACAAGACACGATTGGATCGCTCGTATCAATAACTGTTATCACTTGATGCTCGCTATGAGAATTACCACAAACATCTAATGCAGTCCATGTTCTAGAAACGAGATATTCAGCATCATTACAAGAACCATTGTTGGTTTGTGTTGATGATTCATCATAACTTACTTGAGGATCAGTATCACAATTATCAGAAGCTGTAACTGTTGGAGGTGCAGGAATGTCATCACATTGAACAGTGATATCCACAGGTACTCCATGCAATGATGGATTTTCAGTATCTTCTACAGTTATAGTAACAGTTCCCTGGTCACAGCAATCAATTGAACAATTATTTGCATCGTTACACACTTCGTATACGATTGTTTGTGTTCCACAAGCATTTGGTGAAGTATAAGTTAATGAACCATCAGTGTTCATACTTGCAGTTCCTCCATTTGGTTGTGTTATTATTTGATAAGATGTGTTATAGTCATTATGAGAATCGTTTGCTGCAACATCAATCGTTGTTGTTTCATTTAAGCAAATTGTCTCATGATCGTCTACAGCTACAGGCTCAGGAACTACCTCCATAATTGCCTCATCTGAGCAAATCCATTCCGTACAAGGAAGAATTCTAAAACACTTTCTATATTTTGTTGTAACTGTTATAGGACCTGGGTTGTAAGTATTTGGTACTTCAGGTGTATTGGTGCCTTCATCTACTTGACCAGGAATATCAGTCCAAGTACCACCTTCAGGCATTACTTGCCATTTTGAATTTAAGAATCCATCCCAAGTTACTGTTCCACCTTTAGGTCCAGTGACTGTTATTACTGATGGATCAAATGGTCCACAAGCACATTGATCTTGCGAAATTTCTCCACCAGAGGTATAATTATTACTAATATGAATATCAATTACATTTGAATATTCAAATGAACCACAAGGTGCGCATCTTGCAGCCCTTCTAACCCAAATTGAAGAATTTTGGAAAGGTGGATCCCAATTTTGAGAAGTCGCACCATTCACATCTTGCCATGATCCATTGGTTGCCACTCCTTTAAATTGCCATTGGTATTCGATGGTTCCATCATCACATCCAGTTGGCACACTACCAACTATTTTTCCGGCATCACCTCCATCACAAAAACTAGCTCCATCACCAATTGTACCCGGATCAAAATTAGTCGGTTCTGTTCCAACTTCTTTTATAACAATATTAGAACAAATCCATTCTGTGCAAGGCTCTACTCTACTACATCTTCTATATTCTGTAGTTGTAGTAATCTGTCCAGGATCGTAAGTTAGATTGGTTTCACCTGGAATAACAGACCAATTACCGCCTGGTGTTCTTTTTTCCCATTTAATTTCATTTAGATCATCATAGAAATCGTAATATGGAGATGGGTCATGAACTGAAATTATATTTGAGGGATTATAAGGACCACAATTAAATTCATCATCAGCTATTTCACCGCCATCTGTATAATTTGGTACGACGTGAATGTCAATTACATTGGTGTATTGAAATGAACCACATGGATCACATGCTGCACCTCTTCTTACCCAACTAGATTCTGTCATATATGGTGGATCCCAAGTTGAACTTATTGCACCAGTAATATCCTGCCAAACCCAGTTTGTCGAAGCATCTTTTCTCTGCCATTGATATACTATTGTGCCACCATCACAACCTGAAGCCGGATGATTGGTACCTGTTGGTAATACGGGAGGATTAAAAGGTCCACAACCCAAAGCATTACCACTAATTGATCCAGGATGAAAATCTGAATCATCACACTCGTTACATGATAGATTAAGTGTTGCATAACCTGCAATTACATATGATTGTCCACAGTCGTGAGGTGTAACATTATCAGATGACGCTCTAGAATCAAGTGTTAGCGTAAGAGATGAAGCACTTCCAGCAACACCACTTATCGTAATGCAAGGTATGTTTAAACAACAACCCAAATCAGGACCGTTTATATATATTGTATTAGTTGCTCCTCCTCCCGTAACTGTTATTTTTAAATGTCTTCCGTCATTTGTCAATTCGGAAATCGGAAGACACAGTTCAACATCTCTATCAGTAGTATGAGTAGGGATAGGTAGATTTACAGTTTGCAAATCACAATAGGTATCAATCTCAGTATAAATTCCAGATGAGGTTATTTCTTCATTTGTTTGTCTGTGAGCGTATACAACAATTGATTGCAAACCATCTCCGGTTGTACAACCACCACAAGCTGAGTTTGTACTAACACTGCTGGCGGACCCTAAAAATTCACCTCTGTACACATAAACACCAGAACTTGTTCCAGTGGTAGCTACTTTAGGAATTTGTAAAGTTGTTCCGTTTTTAGTAATAGTAACGCTGCCTCCTGGATCACATCCTTTGTAGACAACTTCAACAGCAACTTTATATACATTTCCTGAATTAGGAATAGTTGTAGAGGCATTTCCACCACTACAACCATCACCATATATATCTACTTTTTTTCCATCTCCACAGTTTCCTGTCCAAGGATTAGGAGGTTGAGGAGGATCTACACAGTAAGGATCATTATGAGTCATCATGTCTTGTTCACCAGCATCCGAAGGATACCATTCTGAAGCACATTGGTCTACATAAACTCCATTATTAACTCTGTCGATAATGATCCAAGCATCATGACCAGCTGGTGGATCTACGTTGTCAGTAAAATACCAAACTGCTCTTTGAACAGCACTGGTTCCATATGAAGAATGTCCCTGCAAACATGCAGTGACACCAAACAAGTTAATATCTTCAACTGTAGTATCCCAATTATATGTGTCTCCTGCAGTGGGCACAGAATTATAATACTCTACACAGTATCCTTGGTAATTTCCACCATTGATACTCAAGAGCGGGGAAGCTCCTGAAGTGGTGGCAGTTGCCGTTTGTGCCATTAAGTTACTTCCTAGTAACAAACAGCAAGTTGTCATAGTTAAATAAAGGTAAAAATTCCTCATTAGAGTGTGTTTTGGTTAAGGGTGGTAATTAAATAATGGTTATTGTTAAGTGCAGACTGGTATCCTCATTACCACCACCCTGCTGAAAGCTGATTTTGTTATTGTCTTTTGCTAGTTGACTATTTTTTGAAGACAACTCTATAATCTTTCCAAATTCTTCAAGTTGTACACTTTGATTTCTTGTTGTTGTCAGACCTGCATTTCCCGATAATTGAAGTTCCAAAGGAATTTTTCCAAGACCATTAAAATTGATTTTGTTTCCTTTTAAACTAATTACCACAGATTCACCTGTAACGTTATCCACGTATTTTATAGAATTGAAATAAGCCATTTCCATAGTACTTGATTTCAAAACATTAGACATAGCTAAATTTTCAATACTAACAGTTTCTTTACTTACCATCCCTTCTCCTTCAGGAGTATCGAATGAAACATTCTTAAGTAGAATGAAAAAATATTGTTCTTCTCCATCTACTTCAGAGATCATTTCAATTCGATCCTTATGAAAATAGACTTGAACATTTCCTTCTTGAGCATAGAAGTGATTTAATTTTTCTCCCACTTTAGTTTGCACGAAGTAGTTATCTGCTTTTGTGACATTAGATTGAGAAATACCTACTTGAAGAAGAGTAAGCATGAACATGAATAAGGTAAATAAGTGTTTCATTCTTTACAGATTTATTGAATTATGGTTTTATCTAATTTTATTTTCAGTCCTTGACATATCAAAATACCAGTCTACAATACATAGCATAGCTAGCATTGTGCACATATAGGAATCGCATTTTAAATCTTAACTTGGAACTTACAGAATTGTGATGACCGAATTTTGGGGAGGACAGGGATGTCCATATTCGTGGTCAAGCAGTAAGAATTGGTTAAGGGTGTTTGATTTCATCTCGTTAGTCAAAAGGTATTAAGGTGTCAATAAAATATTTCGTCTTGTAATTCGTATCTCAAATTTATCTTGGATTATTCTTGTAATGATCCATAAATTTGAAAATGTCAGCTATTTGTCAATTATATAGGAGTTAATGGCAAATAGAATCCAATTTGATACAGCTTTACATCATTTAAGACAAGTAAAAAGAAGCCACCCCCTATGCCAAAGGCAAATATTTCTAGAAAAAATGTAGTAATCGGAAATAAATTACAAAAGTGACACTACAAGCCCACTTATAAGTCCTACAACACTACTACATGCCAAATTTTAATAATATGTAAATTTCATTTCAAAATCTTGTGTTAGATTTAAAGACTAGAATTATTCAAGTGACGGTTGGCATAACCGACATAGATATCAGTAAGCTGATAATAGATAATTTATGCGCTAAAGATTTGAATGCTTTCAAGCAGCAACTAGCTAAGATTCACTTCTAGCCTGCCATTTATTGAAGAATGAGTCGCAAATACAAGTAAAATATGTTTCATAAAAAAAGGGCTGTACCAAATGGTACAGCCCTTAGATAAAGCGTTAAGCTATATTTTAGTTATTGTCTAACTCCTAAAGCTTTTAAAGTTTCCATGTCTAATTGACCTACTGGTAAACCTTTATCTTTTTGGAATTTAACAAGAGCCTCTCTTGTTTTAGCACCCATTGAGTTATCAATTGGTCCTGGATCGTAACCCATTTGCTGAAGAGCTGCTTGAACTCTTCTTGTAAGATCTGGAGTAACGTCTGTATCACAAACAACTTCTCTCCATTCAGTTACACCACCTTCTGAAACCAATCTTCTCTTACTTACAGTTTTATATTCTGCAGGGATATCGATTGTTCTAGTTGTAGCTGGGCTTACAAGTTTCTTATATGATCTTGATCCGTATGATGCTGGGATATCATTTGACTCCGTAGTTGCATCATTAGATAATTTCTGGTAAGATCTTGATCCGTAAGTTGCAGCAATGTCAGTAGATTCTGTAGTTGCATCTGAAACCAATTTCTGGTAAGATCTTGATCCATAAGCAGCAGCGATATCAACAGACTCAGAAGTTGCATCTGAAACAAGTCTTTGGTAACTTCTTGAACCGTATCTGTTACAGTCAATGTTTCCTCCACCACCACAAGATGATGCCATTTCAGTTCTTCTGTTTTGTCTTCTTCCTGAAGCAGTTGAGTTATCCGCAATTGGACTTGATTCTCCTCTACCTTCATATCTAACACATCCACTATCTACACCCGCAGCAACTAATGCATCATATACAGCTTTAGCTCTTCTAGTTGAAAGTGATTGGTTTGCCTCTGCACTTCCTTGAGAATCTGTGTGACCAGTCAAAGTAGTTGAACATCCAGCGCTACAATCGATAGTTGAAGCAATTCTGTTAATCTCAGCGTATGATCCTTGAGTCAAAGTTGATGAACCTGATTCAAAGTTTACATTTATAACTGATCCACCTGAACCACAAGGTAAAGGCTCAGCAGCTGCATCTCTTGTTAACTTCTGGTAAGATCTTGAACCGTACTGAGCAGGAATTTCTACTGATTCAGTTGTTGCTGGTGAAGCAACTTTCTTGTAAGATCTTGAACCGTACTGAGCAGGAACTGTAACAGTTTCTGTTGTCGCAGCACTTAATAACTTTTGGAAAGATCTTGATTCGTATCTAGCAGGAACATCTACTGATTGAGATGTAGCTGGAGTTACTAATTTTTGGTAAGATCTTGATTTGTATACAGCAGGAACTTGTACTGTTTCGTATGAAGCTCCTTTTGCTAATTTTCTATATGTTCTATTTGTGTATTGAGCAGGTGTTTGTACTGACTCAGTTGTAGCAGGAGTAACCAATTTTTGGTAACTTCTAGTATCATACTTAGCAGGTACAGGTACAGACTCTGATGTAGCTGGTGTAGCTAGTACTTGGTAACTTCTTGTGTCATACTGTGCAGGAACTGTAACAGTTTCTGTAGTAGCTGGAGTAACCAATTTTCTATAAGTTCTGCTTCCGTATTGAGCAGGAACGTCTATTGTCTTAACACAATCGTCACCACTTTGAGTATAACCAGCAGTACATGCTTGTCTTACTTTCTTAGTGATTGTTCTGTATTGTGCAGGAACTTCTACAAGACACCAAACTAGACAATCTTCAGGATTAGCTGAAAGACAATTTCTGTCTGCTTTTTTCTTAACCCACTTAGTTGATGCAGGTGAAGTTTCAATTTGCTCTGTCATTGTCTCGTACTTAGCAGGAATCTTTTCGATTCTAGTACTTGCTTCAGAAACCAATACTTCTTCAGTAACTGTTTCATAAACTGCAGGTACAACTCTAAGAGTAGAGTAAGCCTCTTTTACAAGAACCTCTTCTGTTTTTGTTTCATAAGTTGCAGGTACAGCTCTTAATGTAGTTCCAGCATCTTTTACCAATACTTCTTCAGTAACTGTTTCATATACAGCAGGTATAACTCTTACTGAATTAAAAGCATCTTTTACCAATACTTCTTCAGTGATTGTTTCATATTCAGCAGGAATGATTCTTACTGTTGAATATCCGTCTTTTACTAGTACCTCTTCTGTTATTGTTTCGTAAACAGCAGGTATTGCTGATAAAGTAGTAAAAGCTTCTTGAACTAATACTTCTTCTGTGATTGTTTCGAAAGTTGCAGGAACTACTCTTAAAGTTGTGTAAGCATCTTTAACTAGTACTTCTTCTGTAACTGTTTCGAATGTAGCAGGAACAATTCTGATTGAACTACCAGCTTCTTTAACTAGTACTTCTTCAGTGATTGTTTCAAATTGTGCAGGAACAGCTCTCATGTCCATAGCGCAACCAGCGCTACCAGAACTACCGCCACCACAAGCGTTTATACAAGCAGCTCTTGAAGAATAAGTTCCTCCAGATGTACCTGCATTTTTACAGTTACCAGTAACACAGTTATATGTTGCACCTGCAACATCTGCATCATGGTTTCCTCCACCGCTTCCGCCACCTTTTCCATTAGCGCAGCCTGCGTCAAACTCTAGCACTTGTTCAGTGATAGTTTCGAATTGTGCAGGAACTGGTCTAAGTGAATTACCAGCTTCTTTGGTAAGTACTTCTTCAGTAACTGTTTCGTATTGAGCTGGAATAACTCTTAGAGTTGATCCGGCTTCCTTGGTCAATACTTGCTCTGTAACGGTTTCGAATGAGGCAGGAACAACTCTTAGGGTGTTGCTTGCTTCTGATTCTAGAACTTCTTCCGTTACTGTTTCATAAACAGCTGGAACAACTTCCACCCTAGTAGATGCATCTTTTACTAGAATTTCCTCAGTTACAGTTTCGTACTGATCTTGGATCAAACATTTAGCGTAACACTTTCCTGGCTCAGAAGGCATTCCTGCTTCTGGTTGTGCAAATACAACCACCACAGAAAGACTGAGCACTAAAGTGCAGATCAAGTTCAGTTTTCTCATAGTTTCAAATAAGTTTTATTAAGAATGTAGAAAATGTGTTAACGTGTTAAAATTTCGCCCAAAGATAGAGAATCTCATGTTGGATAACATAAGAAGTGCCTATCTATTAAAGTTAAAAAATTAAATTTTGGAAAAATATGAGATAATTCAAGGACTTCACCGTCATTTCTCATAAATTTAATCTCTTCATTATTAGGAGAATATGTAATTATCGACTCCTTTCCCTCAATGATGTACCAATCGCATATTTCATCACCAAGGTTTAAGGTTTCGTTAACTTTTTGACGGACCTTTGCCTTAAAGTCACTTGCAATAACTTCGCCAAAGACCGCTGTTTTAAACAACTTTCTACCCAATAATCTAGTGGAGAGGTCATTTATTATAAAATCTTGATGTTCCGTTGAAGATTTTAACAGAACATAAATGTCATTATCGTCTAAATTCAAGAACCTAATTAGTTGATTTTGCTCTAGGTTTTTTAAATTATTTTCTAAAAAATATTTCAAATCTGCACTTAAAACCAGATTTTCCATTTGATTTTCTTCTTCATTGATCAAATACTTTATCCTTTTGAAAAATTGGCGCAACATCACCTCAGCCGATATACTGGTTTTATGTAGATATACTTGCTTATACATGATTTCTCTAGAAACCAAAAACTTTTGAATAGAAAACATGGCCTTCTCCTCTACAACCAAGGAGTTATCAACTACATTAATCATTGAGATAATTCTATCATATCCTATAACTCCTTCTGCTACGCCAGTATAAAAACTATCCCTAGTAATGTAATCCAACCTATCTAAGTCTAACTGACCAGAAACAAGTTCATGCATGAATTTTCGATGATATTTCCCTTGAAAAATTTCAATCGCTAGATCTAGCTTGCCATCAAATTCATCATTTAATAGTTGCATGGTGGCCAAAGAAATATCTTCATGATGGACATCTACAATGATTCGCTCAAGCGAATGAGAAATAGGGCCATGCCCAATATCATGGAGTAACATGGCCGCACACATAGCTTCAGCCTCCTCCTCACTTATTTGAACATTTTTTTCTCGTAGAACATTGACTGCAGATTGCATCAAATATAAAGCTCCAATTGCATGCTGAAATCTACTATGGGTAGCCCCAGGGTACACATAATGAGTGAGTCCCATCTGCCCAATTCTTCTCAATCGCTGAAAGTACTTATGATCAATTAAATCATATAAAAATTCCGATTTGAAATTTATCAGGCCGTATATTGGATCATTAAATAATTTTCGTTTTCCCATTGTCAAAGAATAAAGTAAATATCTGGCTCGTTGATAAGAATCAGTATTAATTTTTCCTAATCAATTCAACTTAAATAGATGTCAAAAGTAAAAATATTGTGGGCCGATGATGAAATAGACTTACTTAAACCACAATTATTTTTTTTAGAGAAGAAAGGATATGAGGTAGCAACTGTTACAAATGGTCATGATGCCTTGGATTTATTGGAAAATGACCCAGATATTGAAGTTGTCTTTCTAGATGAATCCATGCCTGGAATTACTGGACTTGAAACCCTCAGTCAAATCAAGTCAAAATATGTAAGTATGCCGGTTGTTTTGATAACAAAAAATGAGGCAGAAAACTTAATGGAAGAGGCCATCGGATCTCAAATCGATGACTATCTAATAAAGCCAGTTAATCCAAATCAAATTCTTCTAACACTCAAAAAAATAATCGACAACAAACGTTTGGTTTCAGAAAAAACTGCCTCTGATTATCAACAAGCTTTTCGTGAACTTCATGCGGAAATGAGCAGTGGTTTGGATAGGGAAGGTTGGGTTGATTTTTATAAAAAATTAATTGACTGGGAGCTTAGATTAGACTCAAGTGAAACTGTGCATATGGGAGACATTCTTAGCATGCAAAAAAGTGAATCAAATCGTGAGTTTGGAAGGTTTGTAGATAAGAAATATCATGGATGGGTAGCTGATGATGATGGCCCCGATATGTCGCATAATTTATTGAAGAGAAAGTTGTTTCCACAAATGGCTGATGACAAACCAAATGTCATGCTGCTTTTGGATAATTTACGCTTTGATCAATGGAAGATTTTAGAGCCTATTATTCTAGAAAAATTTAAGGTAACTAAAGAAGATCATTTCTACTCAATACTCCCAACATCAACGCAATACAGCAGGAATGCCATATTCGCTGGGATGCTGCCAGCTGATATACAAAAGAACTATCCAGACAAGTGGGTTTACGATCATGAAAATGAAGGTAAGAACAAGCAAGAAGCAGCATTTATGCAAATGCAATTGGATAGAATTGTAAAGCGAAATGTCAAGATGCAATATCACAAAATTTTGAACACCCATCATGCAAAAACATTACATGATAACATCCTAAATTGCCTCAACAATGATCTTACTGTTATTGTATATAACTTCATAGATACATTGTCACACGCGAGGACAGAAATGGAAGTTTTAAAAGAGCTTATTGGAGATGAAAAAGCCTATCGCTCTTTGACAAAATCTTGGTTTTTAAACTCGCCTTTATGGACTGCATTGCAGAAACTTGCCGAGCATGATATTAAATTATTTATTACAACCGATCACGGTACCATACGAGTAAATAGTCCATCAAAAGTTATTGCTGATAGAGACACAACAACCAACCTTAGATACAAGGTTGGAAAAAATTTGAGATATCAAAAATCTGATGTTTTAGAGGCCGTCAAACCAAAGGCTGCAGGCCTGCCTACACCCAACATTAGTTCGACATATATTTTTGCTAAAGAAGATACTTTTTTCTTGTATCCTAACAATTACAATAAGTACAATAATATGTACAAAAATACCTTCCAACATGGAGGGGTTTCTTTGGAAGAAGTTATCTGTCCTTTTATAAGTTTAGAACCTCGGTAAATTTGGTCACGCCTAAATATTGTAAACAATGATCCATCTGTGCTTTATTAAGTATAAATGGGATTCGACGACCAAATTTTCCTTTGTATTTAAGTTTCACAATCCATAATTTGATAAATAGTAGATTAATCAATCTTAGACCTTCTATATCCTTGTATTCGTAGGCATAAGTTTTAAAATAGTTGCTAGCTATCAACTGCTTATGAGATAATTCTACTCTTTTTAGCTGCAGAATAGTGAAATAGAGGAATAAGAAATAAATAACGAACACAATTAAAAAAATAAATCGAGAAATTGCCAAAGCTGGAAATGGCCCCATGTAATCCTCAGAAAAAATGGATGCAATGGCTATCAAACCAAGGAATACCAGACTAATAGTTGGAAGAAAAAGTGTCAGAATAAGGGTCATATTTGAGGACACTCTGATTGATTTTGTCATATTTTTAGACAAGCCTAAATTATTATTTAAATTACACTAAATTATTCTGCAGGAAACTCCTTTTCTCGTTTCTTTTCTACTCTTGCCGATATCAATATGCTCAATTCGTAAAGCAAAAGGACTGGAATACCAATTAAAAATTGAGAAATAACATCCGGTGGTGTTATCACTGCAGCTAGAACTACAATCACAACAATTGCATGTTTTCTAAATCTCCGCATTATTCCTGGTGTTATAAAACCTATTCTGGAAAGAAAGTAAACCAAAACAGGCAATTGGAATATAAAGCCAGTAGGTATAGAACACATTGTCAAATAGCTCACATAGCTCGTCAGCGTTGGGCTACTTATGGCATCAGCACCAACCGAATAACCAATCAAGAAATTTAAGGCAAAAGGCACTATCACATAATATCCGAACCCAACACCAAGAAAAAACAAGGTAGTACAACTGAAAACCATACCACCAGCAGCTTTTTTCTCATTTTTATAAAGACCCGGCTTTATAAATCGCCAAAATTCATAGAAAATATAAGGAAACATAAATATCAAAGCCAGCCATAGAGAGACTTTTATGTGGCAGAAAAATTGCTCTCCAATGGTTCTAGTAATGAGTTTAAACTCTTTGGGTTTGAAGCAAGTGGTATCTGAAATACTACAGAAAAATTTGTAGGTAGCAAAACTATCGTGCTTTGGTGCAAATATTATTTTCTCAAATACCAAATTCTTTAAAGAAAAGATAACAATAGCAGCGACTAGTAATGCCACCATTGATCTTATTATATGCCATCTCAGTTCTTCAAGATGCTCCAAGAAGGACATCTCTTTTTCTGCTGTTTCTGGCACAATTTCTTTTGTCATAGGTTTTTTGATTCAGTAATGAATTTAAAGCTTTGAAATAGATTTAAATGTAATAGCTAATTTATTAGTAATTTAGTGCTCGAATATTACCGTAAATTTGGGCTTTTTTTGGCATATCTCATGTAATAAAACGTTTATTTCACAATAGAGTTTTGCTAAATTAAATCATGGTTAACATAACTCTTATTAGTGATATATATAATCTTCGTTGTCAGTCTCGCCGTTTTACTTGTTGGCTCTGATTGGCTAATTGAATCAGCTGAAAAAATTGGATTATCGTTTGGAATTTCTCCATTCATAATAGGAGTAACAATTGTCGCCTTTGGAACCTCTTTGCCAGAGTTGGCAACATCACTTGCAAGTGTCGCTTCTGAAACTTCCGAAATTGTAATTGGAAACGTAGTCGGTTCCAACATAGCTAATATACTTCTTGTCTTAGGTCTCACAACTATAGTAGGAAAAGGTATAAAGTTAGATTTTAACATCATGGAGGTGGATATGCCTTTACTAATTATCTCAGCCATTCTTTTTTACTTTGCTGTCTATGATTTACAATTCACGTTCATAGAGGCAATCATATTTATACTTGCATTGGTATTTTTTTTATACAGCACAGTTACGGGGAATATCGACGAAGGAAATGAGCGTCCAAAGGTGAGTATAAAAAAATATATTTTGCTTGTAGTTGGAGGAGTAATGGTATACCTTGGAGCAACATATACTATCTATTCGTTAGAGAAAATCGCAATAGAACTTGGGTTAGCTCCTTCATTGATTGCATTGACAGTTATAGCAATTGGAACCTCATTGCCTGAAGTAATTGTAAGCATGGCTGCAGCGAGAAAAGGCAAACATGCGATTGCAGTTGGAAACGTTCTAGGATCAAACATTTTTAACACCTATGGAGTTATGGCAATTCCTTCACTCTATGGAGGAATAGATATCCCTTCGAATATGCTTGATTTCTCTGTTCCATTTATGATCGTCATAACACTTTTATTTGCCTTTATTGTCTTGACCAATAAGATAGGTCAATGGGTGGGCGTCATGTTAGTGCTTTTATATATATTTTATATTACTCACGTAATTCACATAAGCTAAATATTTTGTTGTTAATTTCGTTACTAAATAATAAAAGAAGTCATGTTAGAAGGATTAATGAAGCAATTTGAGGAAACTCAAAAGAAAATGACAGAAGAGCTCTCAAAAGAAGTGATAGAGTGTTCTGACGCTGAAGGAAATATCAAAGTAAAAGTAGATGGTAATAACAAATTATTAGATCTGAACATTGATATGCAAATTCTGTCATCAGAAAATAAAGAAATGATAGAAGATATATTAATTGAAACACTCAACAAAGCAACTCAGCTCGCAACTGAAAAACAAAAGCAAGTTTCACAAAATAGTGTTGGAAATATTCTGCCTGGAGGCATGAACCTTGGAAACTTATTTGGATAATGAAAGCAGCAATTTTATCAATATCTTTTATCTTGATTGGAATGACTTTATTGGGTCAAGCAAACCCAATTTATCAAGTTACATTCGATGATTGCACTGGCTTAGATGCAGTTGGTAATTTAGACGATTTTATGGTGAGCCCTACCGTCAACTGCGACTGTGGAGTGATCCAGGATGCAGTTTACTTTGACGAAGAAGCAGATTCTATATTCTTGGATAATGGAGTTAAAGATTTAATAAAAGAAAACTTTACCATCTCTATGAATTTCTGGGTAGAAGACTCTCCTCAACCTTACGCCTTGATGAGTATCCAACGATTTTGTACGCTTGATTCAGCTTTAATCATAAAATATTTTCCAAACTCTCAAACATTAGATGTACAAATCACTAAAAATTTTGGGACTGGTATTTTTATGGTTGCTGATTTGGATCCAAATAGATGTTGGCATGAAATGGTTTTTACGAGAGAAGACAATGCTTACTCACTCACAGTAGACGGCACTTTTATTGAAACCAAAAATGTCAATGAGGATATTGTTATGGGTGAAAAACATCAGGTAAGACTAGGTTCATCTCCATGCCTTAATGACACCGAAACTTTTGCTAGTGCAAGGTTAGATCAATTGCAGATTTTTGATCGTACGCTTTCCCTTGAAGAAATAGCGGCGCTAGATCAAAAACCCGATCAAATCATTTCAAATGATACAACCATTTTTGCAGGATCTTCAGTACTGATTGAAACGGGAAGTATATGTGCAACTAACTTTACTTGGTCCCCTAACTTAGACTTAGATGACCCAGATATATTAGAACCGACAGCCACTCCAACAAGCACAACGAACTATGTATTAAATATAGATTATGGAAGCTGTACTGCACAAGATGAAATAAACATTAATGTGGTTGATCCTGATGGAATAGATTGCCAAAATTTATTACTTCCAAATGTGTTTACACCAAATGACGACAATATCAATGATGAGTTTAAAATCAGCAATGACTTTATTATTTCTGAATTAGACTATTTCGATATTTTTGATCGCTGGGGAAGTAAAGTATTTAGCACGCAGAACAAACAAGAAGGTTGGGATGGTTTTTTTGAAGGAGTAAGGCAAGCGCCAGCTATGTATATTTATCAGGTTGAATATGTTTGCAAGGGAGAAGAATATAAGAAACTGGGTAATTTCAGCCTTCTTAAGTAAGCTATTTGCTCACTTAGCACAATATTTGTATCTATTTGAGAAAATGGGCGTCAAATAAAATATATTTATAAGGTATCATGGTTTCTAAGTATCACATACTAAATTTAAGTTTAGTTTTTTGTCTAGTATTAAGCTCGTGTGCAAATTCTAGCAACAACTCTGATATTACTGATGTAGATACAAGTTTAAAGGAGGAATCAGCACAGAATAATCTTGCGAGCGCTAGCATGGATCCAGCAATGGACCTTCTTACAGGTTCTGATACTACATCAGATTCGAACAATGCAGACGTATCAATTGCTGCACCTGTCACCACTGATAAGTCTCAAAATGGAAATTTTGAGAAACCTATGGTAAAAAGAAAAGCTTCTACAATTGCAGAACAGCAGGAAGCAGCCAGAAAAATACAGCAAGAACTAGAAACAAGAAATCCAAGGCCTAATGAAGATGAAAATCTTGAGAATGCAGTCTTTGAGAAGGTAGTCAAGAAGCCAGTTGCTAAAAAGCCTGTAATAAAAACCACTGCCGCACAAAGTACTGCTTCCAAAACAGCGCCTGCAAAGAAGAAAACCAAAGCTTGGCCAGCTATTGAATTTGAAGAAATGAAAATGGTATTTGATACAATAAACCAAGGAGATATTATAGATTATAATTTCATATTCACAAACACTGGTAGTGCACCTCTAGAAATAAAATCTGCTGCGGCAACTTGCGGATGCACGAGACCAAGCTATCCATTCATCCCGATAGAGCCAAATGAGCAAGGCCGCATAACTGTTACATATAATAGTGTCGGAAAAGAAGGATTCCAAAATCCTGAGATTACAATCAAAACGAATATCAATAGTAAAGAGATTGTACTTATGATGGAAGGTTTTGTAATAGTGCCTAAAAAAGAAGAAGGCAGCAACAAATAATCATAACTCTAAATCAAATTGATACTCTTCATCAGTACGCTTTTGTAGGTTCGACTGACAGGAAAGCATTAAGTGGTGTTCGTATTTCATGACTCATGTTTGCAAGAAATTGCTGTTCAGCTTTTTGAGCTTTTTCTGCTTTCTCTCTTGCAACACTTAAATCTATAGTCCTTTACTTTATTTGATCTTCCAGACTTTCATTGAGCTTCGTCAATGCATCAATAGTTTGAAACAATTCAAGAGCCTTTGACTCAAGGATCTGTTCGGCCTGGTTTCTTGCAAGTTTCTCTCTTTCTAATTTTCGTTTGACTATTTGAGAATCCCTTTTATGCTACCCTCTTTATTGTAAATCTAACTTCACTTCCATCATCACTTAAAACTTCTGTACTTATGTTACAATTCTCATTATAATGTGCAATAGAATTTTTCTATTAAACCCTCAGCCAATGCAGCCATTTTTCTTTTACTCTTATAAGTCATAAACATGATGCCATCTTCTGTCTCTTCCGATTCAAATTTTGGCAAGGTTGCATCAGGATACAATTTTAAAACTTCAACATATATATGTTTGTCAATTGAGTGTAAAAATGAAAAAGCGTTATCGACTGCAGAAAAAAATTGAGGATAACATGCCTAGAAGGTATCGAATAAATATTTACCAAATTCTTTCCGTAGAATCCTTGGGTCTATTTTTACCTTATCTGACAAATTCATTAATAATTGGACAACCTCAGAGTGAGGATAAGTACCAACTGATGTGTAGACTCCTTTTGAGTTTAAATTTGAATCTCCAATAATCTGATCAACAACTTCGTAACCAAATTTCTTCTCCACCATATCTAAAAACTCTGTAAAAACAATCCCTTTCATTAGTATTATTTATAAAATTAGGAATGAGCCAAGCCATTTGGCAATAGCCTGAATAAATTAATAATGGAATAAAAGGGATGAAGTAATGGTAAGTAATATTAAAGCAAATTTATTAGCAATTTTTAATAGTTGAGAAATTAGCAGGAAAAGCCTAAATAAAGTCAAAAGGCTTTAAAACTTGTTTAATAAACGCTAGAATCAATTAATGTGAGAATAATGACCGTTACGATTATTCATAGAATAAAAAATAGAATTGTCGATAAGGAGGCCTTAACCAATCCCTCAAATTTCTCTTCTTGTTTATTATGAATTCTAAACAGCATAAATCCAATAGTAAATTAAAGGAATATCAACTAGTATAAGAGTAGTGCATCCCAAAATAGTGGCAATTCCTACAACTAATGAATTAATGGCTAAATGCTCTGCAAATTAAAATCCCTATCGAATAATATCGTAGATATGCTAAGCCAAATAAAGGATAATATCCAGAAATATTTAAGATTATCTTTGATTACCTTACCTCCTTTTAAACTAGCTTCGTGTCCAATATTCATTCCGTAATCAAAACTTTTCCTGGCTGCTGAATATTCAGATTCAATGGAGATTAAAGGCTCTTTGAGTAGAGATGAAATAACTAGATAGATTATCACGGAAATAATCCAGAAAGAGAAAGGATTAAAAGCATTTTTTCTCTTTCCTCGAATGTAAAGTGCTACAAAATTCTTAGGCTAAGACATAAGCTTTTCACATTGTAGAGAAAGCCTATATCCGTATTAGAAAGTGTACCCACAGCAGACACAAACATACTAGAAAACGTGATTTTCGAAATACTTAATTTCTCCCTACAATCAGGACAAAAATTTAAAGTCATGATCTACTTCACAATTAATACATCGCATTGCTATAATTATTTAATGGTTTATTTTGTACCAGCTTGCGAATTATAAATGTTGGTCTAATTCTAAAATTATTTCCTTTGCCATGTTTAGCGTCTTATTAAAACAATCCAAATTTATGTTTTCAAAATCATCTTCAGGGGTATTATAGTATTCTTCTTCTTCAGATCCAAAGTATAGGAATGGGATTCCCCAGTTTGCAAACTCAGCATGATCTGATGACTTGAGCCAGTTTTTCTTATCACCAATAGCTTCATCATGCCCAAAATTTATATTAAAATCTTTGACTTTCTTTTTTAGTATTTGTTTGAATTGGGGACTGTATATAGTTCCACAGATATATAAGTCTTCTACACTATTACAGTTTAACATGTCAATATTAAAATTCAATAATATCTTATCGTGAAGTTCAGGGTTGTTGCTTAAGAAATGCTTTACTCCTTGTTTTCCAAATTCTTCCGCATCAAGAAAGAGGTATACTATTGAATTATTGGTATTTATGTTTTTAAACATAGAGATCAAATTCAAAAGAACAGAAACTCCTGTTGCATTATCATTTGCTCCATTATAAATTTTATTTTCCTTGATTCCTAAATGATCATAGTGAGCAGAGATCACAATTATTTTATCATTAGTTTGACTCCCTCTTTTAATTGCTTGGATATTTGTTCCTGGATAAGATCCTTCAATAAATTGTAAATCAAAAGTATCAACAAAAGAATTATTGAATGGCTGAGATTCCATTTTTTTGAGTCTATTTACTATATAGTTTTGAGCTTTTTCTGAGCCTTTTGTGCCAGGCTTTCTTCCTTCAAATTTGTCAGATGATAATATCCTTAAATCTTCATGTAATTGGTGGTGGTTGCTATCACCACAACTGGTAAATAAAAGCAAGCCCAATATCATTATGAGAAATTTCATATTTATTGATTCAATACCAAAGACATTTAAACTAGAATAATAAAAAGTGCAGAGTACTAAAAATCAAATTCAATCGTATCGCCGGGAGTCAGCCCAGATTTGTTTGATTTTGATTTATTAGTATTTTTTGTTTTAGGTTTCCTTGCTGCAGGCTTCCTTTTAGACTTTGGTTCTGCTTGAAATAACTCAGGCGGCGAATCATCATCGTTTTCCTCATTTTCTAGCTCCTCAACTTCTGCCAGTGTAGCAATTTTGATGATCTTAAATTCTCCCATCTTATTACCTAAAGATTTCCACCCCTTGATGTCTACGAAGTCATGAAGGTCGAGTTCATACTCCTCCATTTTCTTATTTTTCTTGATGGTGTAGACAACAGTTTCTTCTTCTGATATTGATGCAAAATACAATTTAGATTGATTGTTGTCACCTATAAAATTGAATGGAGTATCAAGAGTTATTGTTTCGACGTAAAATCTTTTCGCCATTGTCCATTTCTTATCTGCAGAATAGTAAACTGCATTGATTGGTATTTCTTGATTAAATTTTCCAATGTAGATTAATTTCTCCATATCGTATTTCTTATCCACTATCATCTCATTGATCTGATAGGTTCCATCGCTGAAAATGGCTAGAACTTCATTTCCTGTATCGAAGCTACCAAGGGACCTTCCTCTTTTATTGGTATTGATTCTACCGCTGGTTTCATCAATCCAAACTTTCTGAGCTCCTAGTGATGAGGTACCTCTCTCTAATAGATTTACTTTTCTAACTGGGTATTTCGTAATTATATTTCCGCCGGCGCCTCTTCCTTTTATTTCTAGACTGCTAAAATCAAAATCAAATAATTTTTTGTGGGCTTTACAACCTTGAGAGAGTTGAATATTTACCTTTTCAGATTCGCCATTTGGATTGGCACTGAAATATAAAACTTTGGAAGGATTGCCTTTTGTAATATCGTAATCTTTATTCCTCGTTATAGCAGAAACATTAAATCGTTTGGCTCTTGAGACACCAGTTTTCTTATCTATGTAAATAAGATTATAAGTTGTTCTCTGATCTCCTTTTTTCCAAACAGCTGCGTGTAGTATATTTTTACCAATAAATACCTTATCGTCAATTTTCACCACTTTGAATTTGCCTTCTTGGGTAAAAGCGATGATGTCATCTATATCACTACAATCACAAACAAACTCATCCTTCTTCATTCCACTACCTACAAAGCCTTCTTTTCTATTGATGTACAACTTGGCATTTTGGGCAACTACCGTTTTTGCTTTGATTGTATCAAATTCAGTAATCTTCGTTCGGCGCTCTCTTCCTTTACCATATTTCTCTAACAAGCGTTGATAGAATGCGATTGCAAATTCAGTCAAATGCTTTAAGTCATATTTGACCTGCTTCATTTCTGCTTCTAGATTCTCTAGAAGTTCTGTTGCTTTGAATTTGTTGTATTTAGAAATTCTTTTAATTCGAATTTCTGTAAGTTTGATGATATCTTCTTCTGTGATTTCTCTTTTTAGTTTGACCTTTTTACCTGCACCTATCCCCTTATTTTTTGGAGTAGCAACATATTTGTGTAAGCCTTTATCGATGATTTTAATAACCTCTGTGAATGACTCAGCTTCTTCAATATCCCGATAGACTCTTTTTTCAATAAAGATTTTTTCAAGACTTGCCATGTGCCACTTTTGCAGAAGCTCTCCAAGTTTAATTTCGAGTTCTTGCTTAAGTAACTGTTTTGTGTTTTCAGCTGAAATCTTTAAAATCTCTTCTACTGTAACGAAAACAGGTTTGTTGTCCTTAATCACACAAGCATTTGGTGAAATCGACACTTCGCAATTTGTGAAAGCATAGAGGGCATCCACCATTACCTCAGCAGAAACTCCTGGAGGTAATTCGAGAAGTATTTCTACATCCTTTGCCGTATTATCTACAACCTTCTTTATTTTTATTTTACCCTTCTCATTTGCCTTGAGTACACTGTCTATCAAACTTGTTGATGTTACAGCAAAAGGTAACTCGGTAATCTTTAATGTTTTCTTATCAACAATTTCAATAGTGGCTCTTACCTTGACCTTGCCTCCTCTTTTTCCACTCTGATAATCGGAAACATCAATCTGACCTCCAGTTTGGAAATCAGGGTAAATCTTCATTTTCTTTCCTTGAAGCGCTTTTATAGATGCTTTGATTAATTCTATAAAATTGTGAGGAAGTATTTTTGTTGATAATCCGACTGCAATACCCTCTACACCTTGAGCTAAGACCAAAGGAAATTTTGCTGGAAGCGTGATTGGTTCTTTGTTTCGGCCATCGTAAGACATCTGCCATTCGGTGGTCTGAGGATTAAATAGAATCTCTAAGGCAAATTTTGTCAATCTTGCCTCAATATAACGTGCTGCAGCCGCAGAATCACCTGTTCTTACATCTCCCCAGTTACCTTGAGTATCAATCAATAGGTCTTTTTGGCCCAATTTTACCATTGCGGCTCCTATTGCTGCGTCACCATGAGGATGATATTGCATACAATGCCCTATAACATTGGCAACTTTGTTGTATCTGCCGTCATCTTTATCCTTTAAACTGTGCAAAATCCTTCTTTGAACGGGTTTTAGGCCATCATTCATGGCTGGAACAGCTCTTTCAAGTATTACATAGGAGGCATAGTCAAGAAAATATTCCTTATACATGTGCTCCAGAGTTGGTCCTTTCCCTCCATCTCTACCATTGGTTTTGGTAACAGTTTTACTCATATAGTCTTATGCTTAATGTATTTCTAGTTGAGAATGAGCACAAATATATATAATCTATGAAAAAATAAGATGGTAGAATCAGACCATTATTTGCTAAAATCGAGTCTAAAAGGATGACAGTACTCTTTTAATAACATTTAGTAACTTAGAGAACAGGCAGCAAAAGGAATTTTTGGTCGTTATAGACTTGAAAGCACCGAATACACTTGTTCTAACTTTTTGAATATTTATTTATGGATTTAACAATTACACTTGAAAACAATGAACAGGATCTAATAGCAGCTTGTGTGCGTAACGAGGAATGGGCACAAAAAACTCTTTATGAGTCATTTTATCCAATCCTTTACCCAATCTGTGTTAGATATGCCATTGACAAGGAAGAAGCCTTAGACATTCTCCACGAAGGATTTATCAAAGTTTTTAGAAACGTTGGTAAATATCAAGCGGGGACAAATTTGAAAGCTTGGGTTAAGCGAATTATTGTGAATACTGCTATAGATAATTATAGAAAAACCAGTAAGAACAGAACTAGCGACCTTGACCAAGCATATGATGTGTGCAGTCTGGATGCAGATGCAGTTAGCCAAATTACAGCTGACGATATTATGTCAGCAATACAGGAACTACCTGCTCAATACAGAACAATATTTAATCTTTTCGTTATAGAGGGTTACTCTCACGCAGAAATTGGAGACAAACTTGCTATAAATGAAAGTACATCAAGATCAAATTTAGCGAAGGCCAGAAAGAAATTAAAAGCTATCATCGTTAAAAAAGGAATCGTAGAATATGCTAGATAAGCAGTTTGATCATATTATTAATCAAAAGATTAGGGACGCTAAGGTAGATGCCCCTAAGTCAGACTGGAATGTTTTTTCCCAAAAACTGAAAGTCGCCATGGAGAGTACTGGTCCAGAGGATCAGCTATTTGACGAGGCAATTGTAGCTAAAGTTGCTGCGGCAAGCATGGCTACCCCAAAAGCTGAATGGGGCACATTTGCGCCAAAGTTACAAGACAGCTTAAATCCCGATATTTCTGATACAGCCTTTGATGCAATCATCAACGACAAGGTATCACAAGCAAATATCGAAATACCTAGCCCAGATTGGAATGTATTCTCAGATAAACTTGCAGATGCCCAATTTGATGCTAGCATAAAAGAAAAAGTAGAAAACCCAGATATAAAAATCCCTCAACCAGATTGGCCAATTTTTGCTGGCTTGCTTGCAAGTACAATGATAGCTGGCCACGATATAAGTGATGCACAATTTGATTCTGCAATCCAAGATAAGCTAGTAGACGCAGACTTAGACATTCCTAATCCTGATTGGAGTGCGCTTTCGCAAAAAATGGATGTAGCAGGACTCAACAATGACAAGCAATTGGATGCTGAAGTCAAGTCAAAGCTTGAAGACTACTCCACTACTTACGAAGAATCACATTGGGCTATCCTAAGAGAAAAGATGATCCACATCAGAGATCTTAGAAGAAATTTATTTGGTCTTAAAGGTTTTGAAGCCGCACTTACCATCTTACTTTTTATCACTTTCGCAAATTTCTTTGCCGATGGATTGATTAAAAATAATGACGTAATTGCAAAAACTTCAACGACAGTTACCAATGAAAATGTAACAGCTGAGAATAGTTCGGCTACTATTACGCAGACAGAAGAAAACAACGCTCTTAATAATCTTAATGAGGATACGGCTGAGAAAGTAAATGCTACAAAGAGAACTGCATCTGAGAAAGCAGTACCAAGCAATAACACTTCCGTAAATAGCACACAAAATGAAAATACTTCTACTAGTGCGAGAAAGAGCTCTACAAGAAATATAAAGTCGCAAAATACAAACAGTGGAGCAACTAAAAATCAAGCAAGACCAACAGCTCCTGCAACTGTAAATCCAATTATTCAAGAAAACTCAAATACTGAATTTTCTAAACTAGAAAATATCATAGTTGCTGATAATGAACAGTCAAGCAACAGCATCGATGATTCAATTTTAGGATTAAACGATATCGGAATGGTTGGCTTCAATGATTTTGCAACCGAAAGAAAAATTTTAGATCCTGCCTTTGTATTTAGTCCTTCTGTCGAAGTTAAAGATCTTAATACAAACAATAATGGATGGAATATATATGTCGCGGTAGGAAGAAATACACACCAGATTTTTACTCCATCAGATACACTAATATCAAATCCTGCTTACTCAAGAAAAGCTAACAATCTGCAGTTTGATTTAAAAGTAGGGAGAGAGTTTGATGATATAGAGTTAATGACAGGTATTGCTTACCAAAGAATGGAATATGGTTCTAATCTAGTAGAAAGAATACCTATTGCACAAGATATAAACAAGGTGTATACAATAGATTTCATAAAGTATGACTTTATAAAAATTCCTTTGAATATAAGATGGAATTATAAAATTACTGACAAGTTTGGATTTTTTGCAGACTTAGGTTTAAGTGCAAACCTTTTGATGAAGGCAGATTATTTAATCAATGAATGGGTAGAAGAAGAAGGAACGCCAACTGGTACAATTCCGCAACCAGTTTCAACTGAAGTTGAAGACTATGACCCTGACAGTGAATTCTTTGAAACAGCTCATGGTGAGAAAGAATACCAAGAAGGATTGCTTCAAGATGGTTCCAGAAAAGAAAGCATATTTGGAAATCTTGATTCAGGGATTGGATTTAAATACCAGACTACAAAAGGAATTGAGACATTTGCAAGAGCATCAATGAGTCAACCACTTGGAACATTAAATCTTGGACCAAATAGTGATTCTTTCAGTACCTGGGGAATTCAATTGGGCTTGAAGTTTAGGTTAAAGTAAAAAGCTTCTATCTCAGAAACAAAACCTCTCCTTTTCTAATAAATTCATTTGGTTTGTTAACTCCAACTTACATAAGGTAAGTATATCCGTTTATCTAAACTTGCCTAATTTTTACTACTACCCAATTTAACTTAGAAGAGAATTGATTCAACTCTATAATTAACTAGGATTAATAGACTAAAATTTCACGCCAAGAGAAAGTCTGTTTACTTTTGCTAACATATATTTTAATTTTCATTCTATGTGGAAATAATAGGGACAATTTCTAGTCCATCAAATATGTTATAAACAATATGAAATACTTGGCTCTCCTATTTTTATCCCTTTTAGCCAATTCTATCTCTTTTGCTCAAAGAGAAATAGATTTTTCTGGCGTTGAACTACAAATAGATCAAGATTACCTTGCAGATTACCTTAGAGATAGTGAAGACGATTCAAAGGAACGGTTTGATGGTGAAAATTATACTACAGCTCTGCGCATTGGTATCTATGGAGAATATGCAAACTCCTATTATCTTGGACTACCATGGGTCAGAGAAAAAATCGATATCGTTTTAGACAATCTTCTTTATCGTGGAGATTTTAGAGAGCAGCTGCGCTCTCATAATTTTGTGTTTACGATGAATGGTTTTAGTCCTACTCATATCTCTGCGGATACTGATGCCTATGATGATGCTGTTGTGGATGGCTATAGACTAATCGATGACAGACCATTTTCCACTTATCTAGGGTTTAGAAGTTCTCGACGTTTGGTTGGTACTAAACGTCTTGTGCACAGTGCAAGATTATATGACATGGGATTCAATACATCCTTTGCATTTGGCATTGGAGGAAGTGGTGTAGGAAGAGGGATAGATAAGATTTTTGGAATCAATCGACCTGATGGTGAGCTATGGAAACGAGATGAGTCTGCGCCCTACCCAACTGGTGAAGTCATCAAAAATATTCTTCCCTTGTTCTTATATTCTCTATCCTCAGAAATTGCAGTTTGGACACCGATAAGAAAAGTTGTTTTCCAAATTAGGCCTGAAGTGAATTTGGGTTATTATACTGATGTAGCATTTGGAGTTGATTTTGGCAAAGTCATGAGTGTGGAGCCAGTGATTGATAATCTTTCATATACGGATACAAATAATCCTAGTCTTGCCATTGTTAATGACGAATCTATGGGATTCTCCTTGGTTGGTGGAGCTACGATAAGAGCTGTGCTATACAATTATCATATCAATGGATTATATGGTAAAAGTAAGGGTAATTATTACTCATTTGGTGATACCAGAAAATTTGTTTTCGAGAGTTATGTTGGTTTGAAACTTCAAATCTTACAAACCGTAGACATTACTTATTCTGTCAATTGGAGATCTTCAGAATTTAAGTCAGAATTCAAGAAAAATGTTTTGTGGGGTACTATCGGGATCAAGTATTTGATGGGACCAGCTGGGGTTGGTTGTTATGATTAAATATAACAGCAAGTAACTCAGGAATGTTTTCGCATTGAAACACCTCCCTATTCCAATTCCATGATTCGTCTCGAACAGAAGTCTGCACACAAAAGAAAATACAATACTTTCTTCTGCTCTCGTCACAATTAGGCTGTAGTTGATTGAATCAATCATCAAGATCACAATGGAGTTACTTAAAACTGTTGCCTTGGCAAATAACTAACGCTTCTTAGCGACAAAAAAGCAAAAACAAGGTTGAGCTCAAGTGTTGCTAAAGACTTGGTGCAAAGCAATTAAGAAAGCTCGTTTTGAATCTTATATTTTGGTTTGAACAATCAACTAAGCCAAATCATTATGAACAAGACTCGCAAGCAACTTTTAAGATTAATTTATTTTTCACTAATTATTCTTTCTACATCCTATCTACATTCGCAGAATTGCTTTGATGCTGATTTTGAATCGGGAAGCCTAGGAGGATATACCGCCTTTCATGGTGCAATTGGAGGTGATGGAATGGTCATATTTCCTATTCAAGAAATATCTGAGGAACAACACAAAATTATGACCATCAGCGATGGGTTCGATCCGATTGCCGAACAATTCTGTGTTGAAAATAAGCAGCTTTTGGTTGCAGGATCTGGAACAGGGAGTTATACACTGCGTCTCGGTGATCCAGAGAATGGAGCTAAAACTGCAAAGGTTGTACTTTCTCTTGACGTTACAGATAATGTTTCCTTTTTTCTATTGAAATACGCAATTGTAATCAATGATCCAGGTCACAATCACACGGTCCAACCGAGATTTGAATTGAACATAAAAGATCAAGATGGCAATATTCTAGAATGTGGAAAATACGAGGTACGCGCTGCAGAAAATTTGGATGGGTTTGAATCATGTGAGGATTGGAGAGTCAGGCCGTGGACAGCTGCGGGATTTGAATTAGCATCTTTTATAGGTCAAACTATATTTATTGAAATTATTTCTACAGATTGTGGAATTGGAGGTCATGCAGGTTATGCATATATAGATGCAACTTGCAGTCCATTACAACTTGAGCTAGAGTCTTATTGTCCAGGTGCGAGCTACGCAAAGTACGTTGTGACAGATGGATTTGACGAATATGCTTGGAGTACTGGAGAGACAACAAGCTACCTTGAAATTGATGATCCTGTCCCGGGACAAGAATATACAGTTACTGTTACAAGTTCAACCGGATGTACTCTTGTACTAAAAGATACACTACCTGCCTTCCCGATGATTGAAGATCTAGAGCCTTCCTTTTTTGATGGCCCAGATACTCTACGAGCCTGTTTTGGAGAACAAATAAATTATATTCCTCAGGGTACAAATATTGGAGAAGTAGAAGCAATTGAGTTAGGATACTCCGATTCTGAATTTGCAATTTTTGCTAATGAAAGTCAAGTGATAAATTTTGTAACTACAGACAACTTTGGTTGTGACTATGATACCACTCAAATTTTATTACTGGTAGATTATTTGGATGTTGATATTCAATTGATCAGTTCGTGCGAAGGAGTAGCTTCTGGTGAAATTAAGATTGAGCATTTTGGAGATGACAATATATTGACTGCTTTGGATAATTTTAACTACCAAAGTAATTTCCATTACACCAATCTTTTACCCTCGGAGTATGTTCTAAATATTATATTTGGCAATAACTGTGAGGTAGAAAAAAATCTAATCATAGTTTCTGACGAAGCACCAGAAATAGAAGTCATAAATAGCACAGCTTCTACATGTGATCAAAATAATGGTAAGATTGAATTTGAATCCAATAACTCAAGCATAGAATATTCACTAAACGGTTCCAATTATTCTACTAATTCCACTTGGAATAATCTTGCAGAGGGCAGCTATACAGTATTACTTCGAAATGGCCAAAATGGATGTACAATAGAAGAAACTATCCACATCGATGCTTATAGTCGGCCTAAACTTGAACTTGTATCTATTGATAGCAGCTATTGTGGAAAAGATAATGGGCAAGTGGTCTTAGATGCTCAGGGAGGATATCCTCCGTTAAGGTACTCGGTCAATGGATATTCCTTCCAAAATAGTGAGACCTTTGATGAACTGGCACCTGCTGATTACCTCATGGTTGTAGAAGATGAAGGGAATTGCAAAGACAGTCTAATGATTACAATCCCTGACATTCCATTTGCGCAGCTAGGCGATATAATGATCAAACCAGCTTTTTGTCGTGAAGACAATGGCACGATACAAATAAACGTAACCAATCCACAGGTTCCATATGAATTATTTGTAAATGATATTCAAACTAATTCCTTGAATATTGAAGATTTAGAATCTGGCGATTATGACTTAACCCTCATTGATCACAATGCTTGTGAAGATGCATTCTATCCAAATATAATTCAAGTACCACCACCAAGTATTGATTCAATTTCTTATCGGTTTCAAAATTGTGGAAAAGAATTGGTCCAAATAGAAGTGCATGCTACTGCATATAATGACAGCATCATGTACCAGATAAATAATCTTACTTTTACTGAATATAATTCATTTGAGTTGGTGCCTGATCATTATTCTTTAAGTATCGAAGATGAGCTTGGATGTATAATCGACACGACATTCAATATTCAGAACAAGAACTTATTATGGATGGCAAATATCTTTACTCCAGATGATGATGGTGATAACGATTTTTTTTGTTGCCCTTCTATGGATGTAATTGATTTGGTTGAAGAATTTAAAATCTATGACCGATGGGGAAATATAGTTTTTTCTTCAGAAATGAGCTCCATGGTTGCAGAAGAAATATGTTGGGATGGACAAAATAAAAACAGATATGTAGAGAATGGGGTTTATGTTTATTATTTAAGAGTTCTATTGACAAATGGAAGAATAGTTTGTAATTATGGAGATGTTACCGTCCTTCGATAAGCGGTCAAGTATTAGTCCTACAAATGTTGAGAATCAAAAATCCTATACCTAGATGTTTTAAAAGTTCAAGTTTGATTTCTAGTAAAATATATTGTAAGGCACAATAGATAATAGATATTTAATTAGACCAGCTGTGGTTGGTTGTTATGGTTTGTATTCTATCATTTTACAAAACATAACGCTCAAAAATTTCCTCAAGCACTGCTTCTGGTTTTGCACATAAGCCTGGATGAACCTCTGAGCATTGGATGATTGTACTTTTTGAGGCAGTCAGCCATCTGAATCTTGATGGTGTTTCTAGTTGACCAATCGAGCCTGAATTTTCAGCGCCTTGCGCAATAAGTTTCCAAGCCTTTAAATAATCTGTTACAACTTGTAAGTCTACATCAGCAGAAAAACCAAGTATCTTCTTTGAGTCAATTTTAAATTTTAGATCTAAGTAATCTAGTGGCTTGGAAAATAATATCACACCGATGTTTAAGAATTCTTCACGTTCTACTTTGGGCATCAATCGGATAACTGAAAATTCGTAAGTAACTCTACCTTGCATCTTTTGCCTCTTTTACAAGTGAGTCAATATTATTTAATCTGGTTAAAAGCAATTTTGAGTAAAAGGACTTAAGTTCTGTTGGTGAAAAAGAAATCGATTCATCCTCAAGCCATTCATCAGGAATGAGAGAAACAATCTCATTGATCTTATCCTCATTGACAAAAGCTTTTATTTCTTCAGCAGCTTTATCAAGATCAGTTGCTTTTGGTAGCAAGACATGTTCCTCTATTTTTGGAAAGGTGCGATCGAGGTATTGCTCCCAAGTATTCCAATTGTGATGAAAGTACAAACTAGCTCCATGATCTATTAACCAAAGTTCACTATTCCAATTTAATAGGTTTGTATTTTTGGCTGTCCTATCAATGTTCATTATGATGCTATCCAAAAGTACTAATTTGGATGCTGAATTTGCGTCAGCGAAAGAAACCAATGGATCATAGGTGATGGAGCCACTTAGATAATGTAATCCCAAATTTAAGCCGACACTGAATTTTAACAAATCTTGAATCTCTTCATCTGGTTCAGTCTTGCTAAAAGAATCATCCAAATTCATGAATACCAATTCTGGAAGTTTCAAGCCGATTGCTTGGGCTAATAAGCCACCAATCAGCTCTGCAGTGAGTGCCTTCTTTCCCTGCCCTGCACCTCTGAATTTAATCACATACAAGAAATCATCATCTGCTTGCACAATTGCAGGCAAAGAACCACCTTCTCGAAGAGGCTTTAAGTATTGGGTTACATCTACAGTACGAACTTCTATCATTTTGAATACTATCAATGGCGAAGGTAAAGAAAAAACAAGCTACTTCATGAAAAGCAAGAAGGCATATCCATCAAAATGCATATGCCTTCTTTAAAATATAAATTATTTTTCGTTGACTTATATCTTTATAAACTTAGAAGTAGAAATTCCATCTCTTGATCGCAATTGTAGATTATAAGATCCACTCGGGATATCTGAAACATCAAATTCGAGATTACTTTGTAGTGATTGATAAGATTTTCTCATGTAAGTTTTACCATGCACATCAATTACAAAAAGATTAACTGGAATATTGATTGGCTCTTGAACAGCGATGCTAAGATTTTCGTAAACTGGATTTTGAATTAATTCGATTGAGTTAAGAATTGCTGAATTGTTTGTTGAAGATGGCTCCCTATAAATGAACTCAATATTATCTATTAAAAAATATGATGCATCTGTAGTTTCTGATGCAATAAGATAATAAAAAGTATCTACCTCAGATACAAAATTTTCTTCGATAGGAATGACATAACGTGTGTAAGATGACTCATCTTCTAAATCATCAATAGCAATACCCCCAGAGTAAGGACTATCAATTGCATCATCAAAAAAACTGGCTAAGCCTTGATCAAATACAACTCCAAAAGATATAAAATCATCATCGCCAATACCAACGTGTTTTATGTCAACTGCAAATGAATCAGGAACTTCTGTACAAGGATTAAAATGGTAAACATCTGCAATTTCATTGACGTCAGAATATTTAGATTGAAGCTTCAAAGCAAACTCACCATCGGTAGCATCCGTAGATTGCTCCATACCGATGAATCCAATTGGATCTACAGCAATAAGTGAGTCAATTAGTGCCTGGTCTCCAGTAAAGGCCCAAAATAAAATTCTTAAAGCTGTGCAACTGAATCAGGTAAAAGTACTTCTGAAAAGTCGACTCCACTTCCTGTAAGGTCTTCTAAAGTCCAGTCCTCAAAACTATCGTTATCGATTTCACACTGAGCATTTAAGAAAGTTGTACTGCTTACCAGTACTAAAAATAGTAGATATTTCTTCATGTTTATATTGATTAGTTTGCTAATAAAGGCGGCAAACTTAATCATTAAAGTTGCTCCAAAAAACTAATAATTTACTTTAACATCTAGCATATCTATTAAAGTATTGAACACAGCTTTTCTAAAGGAAAGGATTAAATAAATGATTAGCAAAAGCAAGGCAACTGACAAGTTTTTGCAGTGTATTAAATTTTCTCCATGCTGCCTTCTTTTATCCAACCTACACTTTGGTTGGCCAAACGAACTTTGTACCAGCTTCCTATTTGATCAAGAAGAAGAACTGTATTCCCTGGGTAGAGTTTATTGATTTCTCCACTTCGTTCATCTGGGCCATCTGTAAGAACAGTATCTTTCATGATGACAGCGGTTTCATCTTCTTCTAAATTGGCTTTTGTGGCTCCAGTTAGAAAAGTTAATACTAGGAACGGTAGAATAATGAAAGCTTGTTTTAAATTTTTACTTTTGATTATATCATTGTTCTTCAGAAAGTATCTGCCTACAAAAAAGGCCAACAAAGCAACTAATAAAATTTGGATGACTGCCCAGACTGAAGTTGAAAAAATATTACTAATTGATCGCCACCACCTAACAAGAATAAAAGGAGGCACCTCGACTATCTCAGAGTCTAGTTGGTCACTTGCAATTTCAAGATTTTTTAAAAGTGCATTATCACTGGGAGAAAGTTTTAGACCTCGTTCGTAAGCCAAAATGGCACTAGCGTATTCAGTCTTTTGGTAATAGGCATTTCCTAAGTTCAGAAACAACTCGGGAGACTTTAAATCCTGAGCATATATAGATTCGTATAGTTGAATTGCCTGGTCGTAAGATTTACTGATATAGGCATCATTGGCCTGAATGAAAGTTTCATTTGCATCTTGTGCTGTCAAGCAAGTAAAGTAAATGCTTACAAGCAATAAAATCCAAATTTTTCTCATATCGTGTTTACTTTGTTTAATTCTTTTTCTTAGGTTTTATTGGTGGACCTTCATCCTTTATCAATTCATCTGACTGATTTGACCCAATAGGTGCTTCCTGTTTTTCTTCTCCATCTTCGAGCTCTTCAGTTCCAACTTCTACAGGAACGCTAATTTCTGAAATTTCTTTTGGTTTTAAAAGATCTTCTAAGGTATTTGGCTTTAATTCTAGTTTCCAACTAAAATCTTTTAAGAACAACTGCTCTCTTTTTAATTTCCCCATTGGGGTCAAGACAGAGGTCGGTTGTTCATAGAACTTTATGTCAGACATTTCACCACCTTCAAAATAGAAATTCATACGATTACACAGGGTATGGTTAAGGCCAACGAAAGCCTTATCACTATCCATTATGTAATAATTGGATTCTGCATTTTGCCTCATTTTCATAAATGATATGGTACTGCTATCAATCCAAGCTTCAATGTATTTTGCCTTGAGCTGATTATAATGGTCCGCCTGAATCAATTCGTTGATCATTGCCTTACCATTTAGAAATACCGTTTCTATCCCCTTCTCTGCTAATTTTATTTTAATGGTATCACCAGTAAACTGCATACTATCTGACCACATAATGGGATTCTTAAATAGTACAAAAAGCGAATCTTTTGTATCATAATACATCGAATCAGATATGGCTTGAAATTCTTCGCTTAAAATCCGAACATCATCATAAGCTTTAAAAACATTTACAGTATCCAGACCAATAAAGTTTTTAACAGTATCTAATATCATCGAATCTCTGACAACAGATTCAACAACACTTCTGGCCTCCTCCTTTATCTCGTCCTCCTTCTTTATTTCTTCCGACTCCTCAAGATCTATTATTGGTTTTTCTCCTTTTCCAGGTTTATTTTTTCTTCCAGGCTTTTTCCCCTCGCTACGTTTTTCATCTCTGCTCGGCTTTACTTCTTCTGCTATCTTTTCTTCCCTATCTGACCTTTCCTCAGATGGCTTTTCTTCCCTATCTGGTTTTTCTACAGATGGCTTCTCTTCTTCACCAGGCTTAGGAGTAAACTCATCAAGCTCATTGACATCCAAGGAATCCTTTATTCCATCCTTCACTTCTTCGTCTATTTCTACTTTCAGTTCTTCTTCTATTTTTATAAAACTAGTATCTATTCTTTCAATCGTAAAAATAGAATCAATTCTTTCCTGTACATAAAGAGTATCAGCACTTAAATACATGCTATCTCCATCGATAAATCTCAGCATATAAGGTCGACTTTCTCCAGTAGCAATATTGATTTTATTTTCACTATCGACTTCCATAATATCAGAGTAAACTGATACACTATCATTCTTGCTGAGAAACACAACATCACCTTCAAAAATCGCAACTCCCCTTGCTTCGTCATATCTAGTATTGGCCGCTACAACTTTGGTATCCTCTGAATCTATAATTGCTTGACCTAAAATATTTACCTCTCCAGTGTCTTCGTTGTATTTTATTTCATCTCCAGTGGCAGTTGTTTCGCCATCAAAAAAATATGCGTTTCCAATCAATAAGATATCTTTTGTATTCTCATCATAAACCATCTTATCAGCCGTTGCATTTTTTTCGGCGTCCTTATACTTTGCATTTCCCGTCAGGGTTATTTCGCCAGTGTCCTCACTATATCTAATTTGATGTGCACTTGCTTCTTGGTCTCCTTCGACATAACTAGCGTTTTGCTCAAATAATGCTTGACCATTCTGTATGTCGTAATATCCAGACTCGCAATAGATTTTTCTATCCGTCTGTACAATATTTGTAGGGCCGACAAAAATGGCTTTATCAATATTGGTATTATAAAGCAAACTATCAGCGGTCAGACTAAACTCTTCATCCAATACTATGACCTCTCCAACAAAAGTTGCCAATGCTTCATTAACATCATATCTACCTCGGAGGCTACTTAATTTCGTTCTATCATTTTTCAAAAGTGCGGTATCGGGATAGACGGCGATTTTTGTTTCTGTATAGTAGTCCAACCTTTCGGTAAATAGCTGTTGCTTTCCATTTTCCAAAACCACTTGATAAAACAATTCGGCTTTTCCATCTTTTGTATCAAAAAACAGTGAGTCAGAAAATAGGCGGATTGTATCCTCTTGGATAATCACTATGTTTCCAACAGAACTCATAAATTCTTGAGAAGTAACGGTAGAGTCTGCAAACATGTATATACTATCATGAGTCATTTTTACATTACCCTTATAATGCTGCTCGGGTGGATCCAAATCTCCTCTAAATTCGAAAAAATCTGAGCCATAAATTTTAACAGCACTACCTTTTGTCTCAGAGGTATCAGTTTCCGTCTGAGCGCTAAGCTCAATGGCAAATAGAATCCCTATGGATAGAAAAAAATATTTTAGTGCTTGCTGCATCCTTGAATTAACGTAATATACATACTAACTGTTGTTGGCTATTAAGTTTGTTAAATTTTGTGCAACTTTCGAACCAATAGCGACTCCCATGCCTCCTAGTCTAAAGGCTGCAAAGGTATTCTTATTAATTTGCTTTATATGTGGCACTTTCTTGTCTCCAACTGCTATAATTCCAGACCATTCGTATTCAATTTCAAATGAAGAATTTGACAATATTTTATCCTGCACAAGGTCCATTAAATATTTCTTAATAAGCTCATTGGCACCAAACTCTTCTGTTGCTTCATTATCTGGATCTATGTTTCTACCTCCTCCTATCAGCAATCTATTCCCACTGTTTCTAAAATACACATAGCCTTTATCATAGTGAAAAGTTCCGTTCAACTTCAGGTCTTTTATTGGCTTCGAGACTAAAACTTGATTTCTCGCTGGCCGCAAATTAAATTCAGGTAAGAACTTTTTACTAAATGCATTGGTACAAAGTATCAACTTGAATGGCCTTAATGTAGGTCCGTTTATTATTTCAACACTTAGTTCATTTTCATCAATCGATTTGATGTTGGCCCCAAAGATTATTTTTGATCCTGATTCTTCAATTCGCTTATGCAAATGCATCAACATTTTCACAGGATTCAATTGTCCTTCATATTGATTGAAAATCATGCTTGATCCAAACTTGAAACCAAACTTATTATCCACCAAACTAAAACAGTTTTTAAGACCGCTGGCCTGCTCTACTAGATTATTATACTCTTCAATTTTAGCAGTATAAACATTTGCGGAAGCGTCATCAAAAACCTCATAACCACCTAGGGACTTATAATCCATCAGCTCAGGAGAGCATAGAGACTTTAAAAGTTGAAGACCATCAATGCGGAGCTTGATCAACTCAGAAATTTCATGAGTGGACATAGAATTATGATCATCTAAAATTTCACTGATTGAACCAAAACATGCAAAGCCAGCATTTTTTGTACTAGCACCTTTTGGCAACATACCACGTTCTAGAATCAATATCTTGGCGTCAGGAAATTGCTTGCGCAAAAATATGGCCGTGCAAGATCCAACAATCCCAGCACCTACTATGCAGAAATCTACACCTTCAAAAATTTCTTGATATTCCCAAAAACTGGTAATCACTTACTGAGTATTATTATAAGTTTTTGAAATGCCAATGCCATTTTATTTCCGACTTCTGTTGAAATTAAAGCGAGTCCTAGGAAAGTAATTAAGCCATTGACGACAACGATTAAGAATCCAAACTTAAATCCTCCAAAAAGGTATTCTGAATTTACATTCAAAAAGTAGGTAAGGATAGGTGCTAAGACGCAAATGAGAAGTACTGTAGAATTTGGAAAATTGCGTTTCGTAAATATTCCAAAGCAAAACAATCCTAAGATTGGACCATAGGTATATCCTGCCGCGGTGAATAAACCGTTTATAACTGCATCATTATTTATTCCTTCAAAAACCAATATTACAATGAATAAAATAAGTGAAAATCCTACATGAACAGAAGACCTCAATTTTTTCTTCTCAGCTTCACTCCGATCCTTGGTTTCAAAATTTAAAAAATCCACGCAAAAAGAAGTGGTCAAAGAAGTCAATGCAGAATCGGCACTTGAATAGGCAGCTGCAATAATTCCTATTGTAAAACTAATTGCTACAACTGGACCTAAATGCTGTATGGCTAAAACTGGATAAAGTTGGTCTGTCTTAGCAGGTATTTCCACGCCCTTTGTATTTGCATAGATGTACAACATAGCGCCCATCGTAAGAATCAAAATATTTGCAATGACTAGAATTCCACTGAATAGATAAATATTCTTTTGAGCATCTTTTAAAGATCTACAAGTAAGATTCTTCTGCATCATATCTTGATCTAAGCCAGTCATCACGATAGCTATAAATGCACCACTTACTATCTGCTTATAAAAGTTGTTGGGATCACTCCAACCATCTTCAAAGAAAAACCACTGATCGAGACCAGCACCACTTATTGTAGATGGTATATCAGATAAATTGATTTCCAAAGCGGAAGAAATTCCAATGATGGTTAAAACTATTGCTATCAACATGGACATGGTTTGTATCACATCCGTTACAACGATTGTTTTTATTCCTCCTCTAAAAGTATAAACCCAAATCAAAATAATCGTCAACAATACTATCAACCAAAATGGTATTGGAATAAGGTCTGCAAAAATGGTTTGGAATACTATTGCCACCAGATACAGTCTAAAAGATGCACCAATTATTCTTGAAATTAAAAAGAAAAAAGCTCCGGTCTTGTGACTCATCTTACCAAAACGTTCGCCCAAATAACCATAGATGCTTGTCAGGTTGTATTTGTAATAAATAGGCAGTAAAACATGTGCGATTACAGCATAACCAATTAAAAAACCTAGGACCATTTGCATCCAGGAAAATGCCTGATTTGTTCCGCCGGCACCTACTACTCCAGGAATTGAGATAAAAGACACGCCACTTAAAGACGCTCCAATCATCCCAATGGCAACCATCACCCAAGATGATTGTTTTTTGGCATTAAAAAATGCTTGGCTATCGGCCTTTTTGGAAGTTAATTCTGAGATCAGAATTAATATTGCAAAATAGCCGATTATTATAGTGAGTAAGACACTGGATGAAATCATGAACCGAAGATAATGTTATGCGTTTAATTCTTTGCAATAATTTATAATGCCCCAATAGGTTTCTTCCCAGCCCTCCCAGCCCTCTTCTTTGTAAAATGAGCTGTTGTGCCACAAAAGGCAGAAAGGTCCTTGAACTTCCCTACATGCATCAATTAGTTTTCTGGCAGAAATTAAAGCTTCATTTGGACCCAATTTCATGTATTTTTTCAAGCTAACATCCATTGCAATAAGTGGGTGAATAAGAAGGGTCGTTGCTTCATTCTTTTCAAGATCAAACCAATAAAATGAATTGGTCGTTCCCGCCCTAAACCCAATATGATCATGAAAACCTAAACTGAAATCGTGATCAATTCCATGATTGATTAGCGATCTGTATGTTACAGGAAAATTAATGCACAAATAATGTTGTCGAGCATTTTTTATTTTCGTTCCAAGCACATTTTCTAATCTACCAATTTCACTTTTTAACTTCTCAATATTTTTATTGGACTCAACACTTGGATGAATACCTACTTCAGCCATTTGCGTAAGCTCAGAAATCTTGTTCTTGATATCTTCTTTCTCAATCTTAAGTGCGTTGTCTACCTGATTATAGTCACCTACTAAAACAAAATAGTGCGCCTCTACCCCTTCTGCTCCCCTTTCCAAAATATCAAAACTATCATAGGGATCATTACCTTTTGCAATGCTTGTTTGCCTGTCCTTTAATCTAGCGAGATCTGCATTCATAATATTTGAGACAAAACCTCCCACACTCCTTTTTAAATTTTTATGCTTGTAAGCAAAAATCTGATCTACATCGACTGTGTGTATAAGTCTGAAATTTTCTTTACGTTTTATATCAATTCCAAATTCGCTCTTCAGCTTAGCCGCCAAGTCCAATAATAAAATATCGACCATTGGTTTTGATAGATTTTCTCGAGTTCCTGAATCCTTAGAAAGGAACCGTCCGAACTCATCTCTAGAAGTGTAATTATATTCTTCGGCTCGAGACAAGTGGAAAAAGACGTAAGCAAATAAATCAAAATTTGAAGATTTGAAAGCTATATCCTCTTCTTTTGGTAAAACTTGAAGACCAAACAAATATTCAGATTGATGCACTTGCAGGCATTCTTCCAATTGACCATAGCTAATATGCGCTGGTCGAATATCAGAATCATTGATTAACTGATAGGTGCAATCAAAAAAATGATTGAATATGAAATCTAGAACATATTCAAGTCTAGGACTGCTTTTACTGGATTTTATGACAATTTGTTGCTTATCCACAGTTTATAAAGGTACATAATCACTTTTAAGCCCGCGAGGACTCCTAATAAGTAAGAAATCTTTTGATTTCAAACCAATTAAGGACTAAATTCGTTTATAATCTAACGATGAAGATATTCTCTACCATATTTCTCTTTTTAATGGCATTTTCAATGAATGCTCAAAGGATCTTGCAGCCCAAATTGGTTGAATTGGATCTCAAAGGAGTTATCTACAAAAAAGAATGGTCTTTTGACTTCAAGCTTCATGAAAATGGATATTCAGTTGCCTATAATACTGGAGAGGTACTTAGTTATAAAAAATCCAAGTATTACCAATTGGAGTTGGGCTTGATGAAGGACATAAGGGAGCGTCGCCAGAACAAGAATTATAGCTTTACTCCGGTTGGAGGTACACGAGCATTTGTGTATGGTAAAATAAATACTTTCATGGTTGTCAGAGGAAGTATAGGTTTTAAGCATTATGTTTCTGAAAAAGCAAAACGCAAAGGTCTCGCTGTAGGATATTCATATTCGTTTGGACCTACTGTAGGATTACTGAAGCCTTACTATTTGAATTTAATTTTAAGACCTTCTGAAACAAATGAAGGTTCAACTAGATATGAAGATGTAAAATATTCAGAAGAAACAGCTGATAAATTTTTAACTTTTAATGATATCAATGGCTCATCACAATTTACCAAAGGACTCGCTGAAACAAAAGTGATTCCTGGCATCCAAGCAAAGGTCGCTTCACACTTTGCATTAGGCGCTTTTGATAAATATGTAAAAGCTGTAGAACTTGGTTTAATGGCAGACCTATTCATTAAAAGAGTTGACATCATGGCACCATCAGAAAACTTTAACAACAAAGCATATTTTATAAAATTATTTGCCAACATTCAGTTGGGAATGCGTAAAAATTAGACCTTGCTAGAATTACCTGTTGTAAATATCACCCCAAAAGAGACGAGAGTTAAAAAACCCGATTGGTTAAGAGTAAAGCTTCCTATTGGTGAAAAATACAAACGCGTAAGAAGTCTTGTCGACGAATACAAGTTGAACACTATTTGTCAAAGTGGAAACTGCCCTAACATGGGAGAATGTTGGGGAGCAGGAACAGCCACTTTTATGATACTAGGTGATGTCTGTACCAGAAGTTGTTCGTTCTGCGCAGTGAAGACTGGTCGTCCTCCTGAGTATGATGAGGATGAACCTAGACGAGTTGCAGAAGCCATCAGATTGATGGAAGTCAAGCATGCTGTCATCACTTCCGTAAATAGGGATGAGTTGAAAGATCGAGGCGCAGAAATTTGGTATCAAACAGTTGTTGCGGTCAAAGAACAATCACCAAGTACTACTATCGAAACGCTTATACCAGATGTGCGAGCAAATTGGGATGCATTGCACAGAATGATTGATGGAGGGCAAGAGGTAGTGTCTCACAATATGGAAACTGTAGAAGCACTCTATAGAAAAGTAAGACCTCAAGCAAAATATGCAAGGTCTTTACAGCAAATAAAAATCACAAAAGAAGCAGGCAAACGGACTAAATCTGGAATCATGGTAGGCCTTGGGGAAACTCAAGAGCAAGTTTTAAAAATTATGGATGATTTGGTTGAGCATGGCTGCGATGTTCTGACTATTGGTCAATACTTAAGACCCACTAAGCACCACCTTGCCGTAGAAGACTTTATCCACCCAGATATTTTTGCATATTACAAAGAAGCTGGAATGGAGAAAGGATTCGATTTTGTAGAAAGTGGCCCACTTGTAAGATCATCATATCACGCAGAGAGACACCTTTAAGAAAGACTTCTAGACTCTAGACTGCCAGACCTGCTGTTCTATCAGGCAGACCACATTCTATAATCAACAACAGTGGACCGCAAGGCGACTAGTTAGATTATTCACAACTACTTTGCAACTTAACAAAAATTGATTCTGTAAAGGCTTTGATAAAGTCAAGGGTCCAAAATCTTACATCTTAACACTAGGATTCATGGTATTCATTTAGCGTAAATTACAATTTGTGTTAAGATCATAAAATCAAAAATTCATGCAGGTTACTTTTTAGTATTCTCATCATTGTGAGATGTAACTTGATTTGTAATTGTACAACAAAGTGCTGATTTAGATTCATTTTTTTTAAGGAAGAACTGGAAAACGAACGACGTATTTATGTTTTGCAATACAATCAATATTCTTTCAAAATTTTAAATTTTCTAATCATGAGAACAATTAAGTTATTTTCACTCCTCGTATTTACACTATTAATTTCATTTTTAACAAGCTGCACAAAAGACCAAGCACCTAAGCAGGAAGCAGAACAAATTCAAATTAAAGCGATTATCGATTTTCCTGCTGAATCTCTATATGCCGACTTAAATATTACCGAAGAATGGGACCTAAGCAAAGATGCACTTGCCTTTTTAAATTCAGATTTTGCTTGTGACTTAAGCGAAGAAGAAATTAATGAAATTTCAAGATCTAGTTCTGTAACTTTTTTCAGACAATTTGATTGGGTTGATTTGAATTTTACAGATATTCTAGGGCAGCAAGGAAGTCCAACTGGTGTACTCGTAGAAGGAGAATCAACACAGGCTGGATTTGCATCTTATTTAAATGGAACTGCTCCTTCACTAATTATTTTTAGTGATCTTTTAGAAAGACAATCAGCTATTCATAGCACCTCAGAAGTATTGTACAATAATGAATATGAGCTATATACTTTCCAAGAAGAAGATCTTACAAATGTAGAAGCTATGGATCTGAATACAAAAGTTAGAGTGTTTGACGGTAATGGAATATTTAGTGAAGCAAAAGGAAGATTAAACAGAAGAGTTATTCCTGAAGTGGAATTAGGTATAAACTTTATGAATTGGAGTAGCCTAGGAGTTGTACCAGCAAGAGTTATCCATAATGGATGGATTAGTGCAGATCTACCAAACTGATAAAGAATATTATGTTGCTTATTTAATAGTGTTTTAAGGGCTCTTTTGGAAGCAAAAGAGTCCTTTTGAAATGCATAAACGAAAAAAGCAGGCGCAATTCTTTAATGCGTCTGCTTTTTTTACGACTAATGTACCAGTTTATGATTGACTAGTTAGCTTAATAACTATCAAAACATTAGTCTAAAGATATATCCTATTATAAGACAAGGAAAGTTTTAAAAAACGAACGGTTATATTAAAGAACAAACGGTTAATTATTAAGAAATTTCTTTAATTGAGCCCATACCGACGGTTTTGAAAGGCTATTTTGGAGATATTCTTTCAGAAGTTTACCACCCCTTCTTGAACAGCTTAGTTCTACCCCATTTTTCATTAATACTATCAATTTTTTGTGATCATAGGTTTTCATTTGTTCCAAATTGATCAAAGTACCTTTGGATACCAAGAAGTAATCGCAATGTTCTTGTAGAAATTCTTTATAAAAACCAAGATTTCTTATTACAGTCATACTGGATTTGTCCGCCAAATTTATTTGAGTAATTGGGCCTTCTGCCGACATGTATACTATGTCTATTGTATTGAGATTAACTATTTTGCCTTTCGGCAAATGAAATGCCACAACACTATTTTTTAAATTTTGTTTATTGGCCACCAAATCCATTAAGACACTAACTTGACCAATCTTATCCCGTTTAGAAATTTCAATTTTCGCTTTTGCAATTGCTTCACCTAATTCATTTGCATCTATAGGTTTATACAAATAATCTATAGCTGAGAATTTAATTGCACCCATCAAGTATTCTCGCTCTTGTTGTCCTGTGAGAAATATCAATTGAGAATGTATTTCTTTTTTCTCCAACACCTTCTTGAGCAAGTCAAAAGAAGTTCCATTGGGTAGATTGATATCTAAAAACAAAATATCATAATTATTCTCAATGATTTTGCCATAAGCATTCTCTTGAGTCATAGATTGATCAATAATATGATCTTTTCCTTCTATGTCCCGAATCATTCCGACTATCATGTCATTGGTATTCTTTACATCTTCTACAACTAAAAATTTCACTCTTATCAGTTTTCCGTTTCTTTGAAAAATATTATTTGCTCTACTCCCTTTCCTCCATTGTCCTTAATCTCCAAACTGATATTTTCACCCATAGTATTCAGTACATTGATACGCTGATTGACCAACTCCAGACCTTGAGATTTAAATTCCTTTTTAGTTTTCCTTTGTAATTCTGCAGATCTTGCAATTCCAATTCCATCATCCAAAATAGTTATTCTGACACCAGACTCAAACTTAATAATTTTAATTTCAATCATGGCATTTCCTTTCTTTGGAATCACTCCATGTTTGATTGCATTTTCCAGTAGGGGCTGAATAATTAAGGGAGGTATTGTAATCTCATTTGTATCAACTGAATCATCTATTAATATTGTGTAACTAAATTTTTCTTCGAGCTGTAGCTTTTCAAAATCAAGATATATTTTTATTATTTCCAACTCTTCTTTCAAACTTATATTGATTGCATCTCTGCTGTTTGACTGCAATGACTTGTAAGCAGAAACATTGTAATCTAGATATCTTCTAATCATTTTTGAAAAAGAAACAAGGTACTTGTTGGCATTTTCATAATCCTTTACTAGAATTAAACTTTGTATAGAACCTAAAACATTGAAAAGAAAATGAGGATTCAATTGTAGTTGTAGGGTTTGAACTTGAAGCAACTTAAACTGTTTATCCAATTCTCTTTTCTCCTTGATTCTTGTATATATAATAAAGAGTAAAAGGCCAATTAAACCAAGTAAGATGAACGAAAACAACAAAGCATTTTTATAAAAATTAGGCTCCTTATAAAAAGCCATATCAAGTTTCAGCCTCACTTCCTTTTCTGGATAGTCGGAGCCAAACATACTTCCATTCTTCGCCCTGACTTTAAAAGTATATTCTCCTGCATTAAGATTTCTGTAAATTGCTTTTGATTCAGCTCTCCAGTCCGACCAATCAGAATCATTACCTTTTAATTTATATTGAAATTTACTTACCGAAGGAAGATTAAATCCAACAGCATTAAATTTTATTTCAAGATCAGAAACACCATAGGTCATATTATATACTCCATCAATAAGATTAGAATTATCCAAATGCCGTCCATTGATGCTTGAAATTTCCAAATTAGAAAAAGGCTTATCAAATTCGAGATTGTTGATCTTAGTCGAAATTAATTTAGTAGCAGTCGGTATCCACATAATTGAGTCTTGTACAGAAAATCCATTTTGGCCAATTTCTTCACCCTTAAAACCATTTTTATGATTGTAGGTCTTTATTTGTATCTCATTATTGTTATAAAATAAACTAAGTTCAAGCAACATCAATTCTTTACTTGTACCTACAGCCAACAAGTTGCAATTTATTTGCGCAAGCGAAACAATATAGCCATCAATCACCTCCTCACCTATTTGTAACAATTTATTAGTATTGACATTTAGAAACCAAAGACCTTTTTTATTTCCAATCCAAAGATTTCCTTTATCATCTTTTGTAATGCTTACTGCTCCAAAAATTTCATCCGAATCAAATAAATAATTCAGGGAGCTAAACTTCTTTGTGTTCTTATTAAAGGATACAAGATCGGAGCTACTCCCTAAAATTAAATGATCATCACCATACTCTTCAATGGCAAGAATATATCGCGAAAAAACATCCTCCAAGTCCTTGTGTATAATGAAACTATTATCTTGACCAAGCTCAACCAAAGATTTTAATCCACCAAAAAACACTTTGCCATTTGATTGATCAAAGTACGAACAAAGCAGTGGTGTATTAGCACTTTGTATATCTACATAATCCACTTTCCCATCTTCATAGATAGAGATATAAGAGCTTCCTGGTATGTAAAGTTTGTTACCTACCATACTTGGATCAAAATATATGGAGTTTCGTTTATTACTAGCAATAGGCTCAATCACTAATGGATTTAATTCTACTTTCTTAAGACCTCCCGAAAAGTTTCCATATACATAATGATCTTTATAAGGTTGGAAAAACCATGCATCATTTAATGCATTAACATCATAGTTAACAAAACGTGTTTTAGGAAAAAATTGTATTCCAGCCTCTGAACTATTCCAAAGATTACCATCCAGATCTCTAAGAAAAATATTTCTGGTTGTATTTATTAAATTAAGTTTTTCTAAATCACCTGTGCTCGGATTTATTTGGTAATTAAACTTGCCGTCACAATAGTAAAACTCCTCTGGCATAAATACCTTTACATCAATTAGTTTTTTCCCCTCTGTTTTTACCTCTGCAATTTTTTCAAAAGTATTATTGCTGTACAATTCAATAAAGCCTTCTACCTGGTTATCCAAAATGCGATCGCCGACCTTCCTTACGTTAATAAAATTTTTTGCAAGTTGACGAGTCCACAATATTTTTTTGTCCCTTTCTCTTATATATTCATATCTCTGAGGGCCTTTTTTTTCAATTAATATCAATCCATGCTTATTGCTATAATTAGTCATTCGATATTTGGTAATATCAAACTCTTTTTCGCCTATCAATTTCATGGAAACTAAATCAAAATACTGGAGTTTTGATTCTAGAATATTTTGATGAAACAAGGTGTCATTTTTGAAGGTTGTATTGGCACTAGTCAGATCATATAATTGGCCATCGCTTTTTACCAAACTTTCACCAACGATTTTATAAAAATGCGCAATACCACTTAGTTTGGGGAGAAGAATTATATCTCCTTGGCTATTCTCAATGATAGAGTAAATTTCAAATTTTTCCGTTTCCGGAAATGATTTCCAATTTGTACCATTATAGCGAGCTACTCCTCTTTTTGTACCAACCCATAGATAGCCTTTTGAATCCTGCATCATATCAACCACCTGTATCTGAGGAATACCGTCGTGAGTTGTAAACCTATTAGATGGCATTGTTACCTGTGCTTTGGCATCTGATAACCCAGAAAACACAATAAGTAATGAAAGAATCAGGATATGTCGACAATACATTACATAAATATAGCAATCATTGACTTTCAAGGGAAGAATATTAAAGTCGGAAATAATGACAAAAAATATCATATTTTTCGACATGTTGAAAAAAATGAATATATTTGGTCTATGTTATCAGACAATCTAAAATACCTCAGAAAGTTAAATGGCCTCTCACAGCAGACCTTAGCTGATGAAATGAGCATTCCTAGGACCACTTTAGGTGACTACGAACGTGGTTATACAGAACCAAATGTTGAAACGTTAATCAGACTAGCCAATTATTACAAAGTATCCACTGATGAGCTTTTGAAAACAAAATTGCAGTTTGGAGGAACACCTTCTGGCCCGGGTCAACTGAAAGTCCTCGCGATTTCGACTGATTTAGATAACAATGAAAACATAGAATTGGTGGAAACAAAGGCTGCTGCCGGATATCTAGATAGTTACCAAGATCCAGAGTACATCAAAGATCTTCCCAAAATCCAGTTCCCTAATATTCCTACTGGGACATACAGAGGTTTTGAGATTCGCGGTGACTCAATGCTACCTGTAGAACCAGGTTCAATTATCATTTCAAAGTATGTTGAAAATCTGCGAGAAATTAAAGATGGAAAAACTTACATAGTCGTCAGCAAAGAAAACGGTGTTGTCTATAAGCGTCTGAAAAAAGACGATCCAAAGAATCAGATGTTTATGATTTCAGATAATGAACAATATCTGCCATATTCAATGGAGTATAGTGAGCTTGATGAAATTTGGGAATACTATGCGCATCTTTCATTCTCGGATAACAAAGCAGCCTATGATGGCTATCTTGAAGACAAACTTGCCGACATTCAAAAGAAGCTTGCAGAAATGCACCAAAAACTTGTTGATTAAGCAAGAGCGTTAGCCAAATCCTCAATTAAGTCTTCTACATCTTCAATTCCTATACTAAGTCGTATTAGTGAATCAGTTAATCCTACTTTCAATCTATCTTCTTTTGGTATGGCGGCATGTGTCATTGATGCAGGATGACCTATTAATGACTCTACCCCGCCTAATGATTCTGCCAAAGAAAAATAATGAGTACTGCTAAGTACCTTATAAGCATTTTCCTGAGAGTTGTCATGAAGGTCAAATGAAATCATACCGCCGTAATCTCTCATCTGTGCTTTTGCAACCTCATGATTTGGGTGGTCTTCAAAGCCAGGATAGTAAACTTTGGAAACCTTATCGTGTGCTCTTAGAAATTGCGCAATTACTCTTGCATTGTCACATGCTCTTTGCATACGGACATGCAATGTTTTTATTCCTCGTATAGTTAAAAAGCAATCTTGAGGTCCAGGTATTGCTCCAACTGCTTTTTGAATAAAATATAATTTATCAGCTAGCTCCTGATTACTAGTTACAACAGCGCCTAAGATAACATCAGAATGTCCATTTATATATTTGGTTGCACTATGCATAACTAAATCCGTACCCAAGTCCAATGGGTTCTGCAAATAGGGAGAGGCAAAAGTATTATCCACGCAAGAAAGTACTCCTTTTGACTTTGCAATCTTAGCAATTTTCTCTATATCCACAATCTTCAACATTGGGTTGGTCGGTGTCTCTATCCAAAGTAATTTTGTCTCACCACCAATTGCATTTTCAATTTCTTCAAGATTGGCCATGTCGACAAATTTTGACTTAATCCCAAACTGACTATATACTTCTGTCAACTGCCTGTAAGAACCTCCATACAAGTCCTTACCACATATAATTTCATCTCCAGTATTTAGCAATTTGATGACCGCATCCATAGCTGCCAAACCACTTGAATAACTTATTGCATGTGTACCATTTTCTAAGGCAGCCAAATTTGCTTCTAGTACATCTCTTGTAGGATTTTTTGTCCTTGCATAAGCATATCCTTTGTGCACTCCCGGAGAAGATTGTACATAAGTAGAAGTCTGAAATATCGGAGTCATTATTGCTCCAGTTGAAGGATCTGGATTGACCCCAGCATGTATTGTCTTAGTCCCAAATTTCATATTTCTATTTTCTTTAGTATCCATTTCCTTTTCCAAATAGGATTGTAATTTTTTACTTATGTCATCTTCTGGAGGATGCTCAACCGCCTTCCACCCATGTTTTTTCGCTGAATCAATATTATCTGTTCGATCGTCTATAAACAACCAGCTTTCAATACCCTCGGATCTCAAGTCTTTTGCTACAAAATCATATATATTTTTCTCCGGTTTTCTCATTCCAATGTGATGAGAATAATAGTAACCGTCAAAAAAATCGTTCTTAAAGTCCTCGACTCGATGCTCGCGTTTCATATAGGCATCAATCCATTTCTCATGGAAGGAATTGATATTGCTCAGAAGATACAATTTATAATCCTTTCTCAATTCTTTCAAAAATTCAAGATGATGAGATTTTAACCCAACCAATAAACCGTTCCAAGCTTTGATTAGGTCACGTGGCTCCAATTTATTGTTTATTTTTTGAAATGCCCAGACCCATTCTTCATCTGTAATTTCTCCTTTTTCATGACGCTCAAAAATCGCCATCAACTCATCTGGAATTGATTCTATTTTAAAATCAAAACCTAAAAGCTCTGAAAATTCTTTGAATAATTTTGGGTAATCCAAGGCCATGAAGATATTTCCAAAATCAAAGACTATAGCTTGATATTTCTTGTTAGATTTCAGACTAGACAGAAGATTTTACTTTTTTCTTTAATTCGAAAAGTTCATCTCGATATTGCGCGGCAGATATGAAGTCTAATTCCTTGGCCGCTTTTTTCATTTTTCTTTCAGTTTCCTGGACCAACATAACCAATTGATCAGAAGACATATAATCAATTATTGGATCTGCAGCCATGGTATCTCTATTAGGCTCTATATATGCATTTGACTTCTTTCCTCTAATATCAAGAATAGATTTTTGAGCCATTATCTCCTCTTTGGTTTTACTGATTGTAGTTGGAGTAATGCCATGTTCTTCATTGTATGCAATTTGCTTGGCTCTACGACGATTTGTTTCATCGATGGTTATCTGCATGCTATCAGTAATCTTATCCGCATAAAAGATTACAAGACCATTAGAGTTTCTTGCGGCTCTTCCTGCAGTCTGTGTCAAAGATCTTGAGTTTCTCAAAAATCCTTCCTTATCAGCATCTATAATTGCAACTAGTGAAACTTCGGGCAGGTCCAATCCTTCTCTTAGTAGATTCACTCCTACCAAAACATCAAATTTTCCAAGCCTCAAGTCTCTTAGTATTTCTACTCTATCCAAGGTGTCAACTTCTGAGTGAATATATCTAACCTTGATTCCTATTTTAATTAAATAGTCAGTTAGCTCTTCAGACATTCTTTTAGTCAGAGTGGTGATTAGAACTCTTTCATTTATTTTTTTTCGCATTCTAATCTCTTCCAGCAAATCATCAATTTGATTGATACTCGGACGTACTTCAATAGGAGGATCTAACAATCCAGTTGGTCTTACAATTTGTTCGACAATGACACCTTCTGTTTTTTCTAATTCATAATCACTAGGTGTTGCACTTATATAAATGGTTTGCGGCGCTAAAGATTCAAACTCCTCAAAATTTAATGGGCGATTATCCATGGCCGATGGCAATCTAAATCCATAATTTACCAAGTTAATTTTTCTTGCTCTATCTCCTCCCCACATTCCTCTCACCTGTGGTATCGTAACGTGACTTTCATCTATCAATAACAAAAAGTCATCTGGAAAATAATCCAACAAGCAGAATGGTCTTGTTCCTTGCTTTCTTCCATCAAAAAATCGAGAATAATTTTCAATACCATTACAATATCCCAATTCTCTCATCATTTCTATATCGAAAGTAACTCTTTCCCTAATTCGTTTGGCTTCTATAAATCTACCTTCTGCTTCAAAAAACTTTTCATGAGCATTTAACTCATCTTCTATTTCTCTAATAATAATTTTAATTCTATCTCTAGGAGCCACATAAAGATTGGCAGGAAAGATAGCAGCATGGTCGACACTTTCTAATCTCTTTCCAGAAGACAATTCCAATCGTTGTATGTCTTCAATCTCATCTCCAAAATAGATAATGCGATAACCATAGTCTGCATAAGGCAAGTTGATATCAACAGTATCACCCCTTACTCTGAATGTACCTCTAGAAAAATCAGTCTCAGTTCGGGAATACAAAATTTCAACAAGCTTGTACAAGAATTGGTTTCTACTCAATCCTTTTCCTTTACTAAGCCGTATAATCCCAGTTTTATAGTCCTCTGGATTTCCCATACCATATATGCAAGAGACAGAAGATACAATGATTACATCCCTCCTCCCGGACAGAAGTGAGGACACAGCTCTCAACCTTAATTTATCAACCTCTTCGTTGATAGATAGATCTTTTTCGATATACATGTCGGAATGAGAGATATACGCCTCTGGCTGATAATAATCATAGTAAGACACAAAGTACTCAACCGCATTATCAGGGAAAAATTCAGTGAATTCTGCATACAATTGTGCAGTCAAGGTTTTATTGTGAGTAAGCACCAAAGTTGGCCGATTTAACTCGGTAATCACATTGGCTGCGGTAAAGGTTTTACCCGATCCTGTGACACCAAGTAAGACCTGATAGGGCTCTCCATCATTAATACCATCTATGAGGTGTTTTATAGCCAAAGGCTGGTCACCAGTAGGAACAAATTTAGATATTAAATTGAATGCCATTTGTTTAGTTTTGTCTTCGATAAAACAAAGTCACAAATCTAATTGTTTTAAATTAATATGAAGGAAATTGTATTAAACTATAAGGAGCTGGGAGAAGGAACCCCTGTCATAATATTGCATGGTTTTCTAGGCATGCTCGATAATTGGAAAACTTTTGGCAGAAAATTATCAGAAAATTATAAAGTTTACTTGATTGACCAGCGAGACCATGGAAGATCTCCACATACTGAGGACTTTAGTTATACGCTTCTCGCAAATGACCTTTATGCCTTTATGGACCAGCATCAAATAGAAAAAGCTCACATTTTAGGACACTCCATGGGAGGTAAGACAGTCATGAAATTTACTCAGCTTCATCCTGAAAAGGTGCTTTCGACCATCGTCGTTGATATTGCACCAAAAGAATACAATAATCATCACACAGATATTCTCGACGCTTTGCATAGTATCACACCAAAAGATATTGAAGATAGAAAAGATGCAGATGATGCTTTGTCCAAACATATTGAAGATTGGGGGGTGAGACAATTTTTATTGAAAAACTTGACTAGAAATCCAGAGGGTGGTTACCGGTGGAAAATGAATCTAGAATTATTAACCGACAAATATGATAGCATCATCCAACCCGTAGATCAAGTCGTATCTGATTTTAGTTGTATTTTTATCAATGGTGCTAAGTCTAATTATATAGCAGAAAATGACAAGCCTGAAATTTTAAAGGTTTTCCCAAATGCAAGTTTTTATACTATAGAAGATGCAGGACACTGGGTGCATGCCGAAAAAGGAGAAGAATTATTGGAAGTTGTAAATGGGTTTTTGGAGGGAGCTTAAAAATTTTCAACCAAACCCACTTCTCGGTTTTCAATTCCCTTGACATCGGTTATTGAGTCACCAAGTTTGTGTCTCATCTCATCTAAAAGCTCTTTTATACGATTGACTATCTCAGGATACTGATCAGCCACATTATTACTTTCACTTATATCACTTTTTAGGTCATACAATTCAATCTCAGTTAAGGTATTCTGATCATAATTCACTGGAAATCCATTTTTACCTCCTTCTCTTCCATTGAGGGATCTATAAACATGTGGGAAATACAATTTATAATTTTGATACCTCACGGAGAAATATTACATACAACATCTTGATATCCTTGATCGTCGGTAAGGATGATGATAACATTGGCAGTTTTCTGTTCTTGAGTCGAATTCTAATTTTGCTTACAAGCAACACTATAAATATTAATTGATAAAAGATCGAAATATTTTACTTTGGATTTAGTTTGCAATAAAAACAAACAAATAAAAACTCCAAATGAATTATTTCGCATCGTGATTCAAATCCCTCCAATGTTCTAAGTAATAATCCATCAAAATTGGTTGATCAATATTATTTGGAATTACATCTGTGACCCTAGTATCTTTTGGAAAATAGAAGATATGCTCAAAGGATTTCTTTTCCAGAAATTTAGTCTGAATACTAGCATCAAAATTGAATTGAATTGGTGATTGTTTAGCAACAATAAATCCCCAATTCCCAAAGGATGGTACATTTATTCTATAAGGATAGGTGTATTGAAAGCCTGACTGTAATAAAGTTTTATTGATGCACCAGAAAGCATTTTTTGTTAGCTCAGAACTAGTTGCTTGCGTACACAAGATTCCATCACGATTTAATCTTTTAAGAGCCAATTTATAAAAGGCATTACTATAGAGCCTTGCCAATGTTTCACTAGTTGGATCAGGTAGGTCTGCAATAATAAGATCATATTTATTTTCACTTTCTAGTAAGAAAACAAAAGCATCCTGATTATAGACATTGACCTTTTCATCAAACAGAGAATTTTCATTTAATTCTGTAATCAATGCCATCTCTGAGGATATCTTGGTCACTGCAGGATCCAAATCGACCAAATCAATTTTTTCAATAGATGGATACTTCAATATCTCTCGTGCAGCAAGTCCTTCACCACCACCCAGCAGTAAAACTGATTTTGGATTCTGGTGCTGCATCATTGGAACATGCACCAAGGCCTCATGGTACCTGTATTCATCTTTCGATGAAAATTGAATAGCCCCATTTAGATACATTCGAAATTCATCATCACTTTTAGTCAACGTAATATCTTGATATGAACTTTGTTCGCTGTGTATCACCGGGTGTTTAAAAATACCTGCATTCCACCTATCAATAATTGATTTGCTACAGATAAGACAAGTTGCAATCAAGGCAGTCAACACAAAAAAACTAGTAAACAATAGATTCCGCTTTTTCTTGCTTACACTTAATTCATGTTGGAATACTACAAATGTTATGATGCCAACAAGAATGTTTAGGAATCCAAATATTAAAGAGGACTTAAAAACTCCAACAACAGGTAAAAGGAAAAATGGAAAGGCAATTGTGGCTACCAAAGCTCCGAGGTAATCAAATGCAAGGATGTTAGAAATATTTTCCGAAAGGGAAATTTCCTCTTCCAATATTCTTGTAATCAAGGGCACTTCTAAACCAGTCAAGGTTCCAATAATTGAAATTAAGGCTAGTACAAAGAAATTAAAGCCATCATAATCACCAAACAAAAAATACGCATAAATCAAAGGCACCCCTAGTGCTCCAACCAATCCCAGCCAAATTTCAACTCTGATAAAATTGTACAGTAAATCCTTGGTGATAAATTTTGCCAGATATGCTCCTACACCCATAAAAGCCATATAAAAGCCTATAATTAGCGAAAATTGCTTAATACTATTGCCTAAAAAATACGAACTAGTAGTGCTAATTAATAACTCATACATAATCGAACACATACCAACAATTAAGGTGGTAACTATCAGATAAGTCTTTTTTGATTTATTTAACGCAACTTTCATTTAAGAATCTAAGGTAATTTTATATTTTTAATGTGCAATTCAATTAGTTAACATTAAAAAACAACTTTATATGAAGATATTCAATAAAAGTATAGATTTTAGAAATGGTGCCTTGCTTGCAATTGGTATAGCTGTAATTTTCTCACTTTCGTCATGTGGTGGCTCAGGAACAACTACTGAAACTGTATATGATCCAACTCAAGGAATCATCACTAAAGTAAAAGAAATAGAATCAGATCTATTTAGAATTACTGATGAAGAAATAGTTCCTACCGTAGCAGACTCAAGAATCATTGCAACCTACATGGATGGTGTTGTCGATACATTTACTCTAGAGGAAGCTAGATTAGAAGATGCTGATAACCCAAGAAGATCAAGAACGAGAGGAGTTCTTATGGGAGGTATGATGGGATACATGATGGGTAAAAATATGAATACTCCAGTGTCTAGAGCAGCATATGCATCTGATGAATCTTTTAAGAAAAGCCAAACAACAAATTCTAAATTAAAGTCTTCGGCTAATAAGAGATCAGTAACAAAGAGTAAAAAAGGATTTGGATCTTCAAGATCATCAAAATCTTATGGAGGATAGAATTATCGAACTCCCTTCCCTACCCAGGGAACAAATAGAAAAAGAAGGATTTGGTTGGTACTTAGAGGGTGAAAATGAAGACTATCTGAGTACCGACCTAATCCAAATCACCAAGAACGAAATCACCGATTTCAAAAATGCTGCTGAGCATTGCTTCAAACAATACATAAAAGCATTCGAGCACGTTAGAAATAATAATCTTTACGATTTCTTAGAAATTCCAAAAGCTATGATTCCTATCATAGAGCATAGCTATGACAATGGACACCCGCTAATTCTTTCTAGATTTGATTTTGGAGGTGGAGTTGATGATCTCCCAATAAAGTTGATAGAAATGAATGCGGATACCTGTACGATGCTACCTGAGTCTTCCCTTTTTCAAGATTGGTCCTATGAAGCTATCCGTCTACAAACTAAAGGTCAGTTTAACTATCTACACGATGATCTTGTCACTCAATTTCAAAAACTTAAGAAACAATTTCCAGAGAAAGAAGCCAATCTACTTCTCACCTCTTTAGGTCATGTAGAAGATCGTCTGAATCTAGATGTACTCAGAAGAGCCGCTGAAGAAGCTGGATTTTTTGTCGGTGTGGCCGATCTAGAAGATGTAGATTTTGCAGAAGAAGGAGTATTTTTGGAAACCATGGATGGCTACATAGAATTTTCATTTATCTACAAACTAGTTCCTTGGGAATTTATCATGTATGAAGAACCAGAACTTCTAGAAATTCTATCAAACTTCATTCTATCAAATAAATTGGTTGTAGTGAGTCCAGCTTACAGTATTGTCTTTCAGGCAAAACGCATCATGAGCTTGCTGTACAATATGTTTCCAAATGATGAATACTTGCTTCCTACATTCAATGACAACTCACAGTTAGTCGGCCATGAATATGTTGTAAAATCCAATTTCGGAAGACTTGGCGAAAACATTGAAATCATAGACAGATCTGGAAACACTTTAGCGAAAAATGCGCTGGTAGAAGACAACTCTGCCAACATCTATCAAAAATTTACAGCCTTATATCAAGATGAGGATGATGATTACTATCAGCCCAGTATTTTTCTATCAAATGGTCTTCCGAGCGGATTGTCATTTAGAAGAAAAGACGGCTTGATTATGGATGATGATATTGACTTTGTGTCTCACGTAATTTTTTAATCGCATCCATAGAGCCTCTAGTGCATTCCGTCGTTTCCATTTTATCTGCTTCAAATTCAGATTTCAAATGCTCAGCTGCGGCTAAAGGCAATAAATCTTCTCCACAAGTAAAGATATCTATGGCTGCATAATTATGCTCAGGCCATGTATGGATATTGATATGACTTTCTGCAATGACAATAGTTCCCGATATACCATAAGGGGAAAATTCGTGAAAGTACTTTTTTACAATCGTGGCTTTTGCTTTGATGGCAGCTTCTGTCATAGACCCAGAGATAAAACTCTGGTCATTAATCTTATCGGAATTACAACCGTATAACTCTACCATTATTTGCTTACCAAGGAATTTGTTCATTTGGTCTTTTTTCGTTAACCCTCTCAAGTAAAGAAAGTTTTTTAAAAATTTCTAATTGCAGATACTGAAATTAACGAAACTTAACTTTGTTGCAATAGTTTTATGTTCTAGTTAAGATTATCTCAATTTTTTAAGCACTTTTGAGTTATAATTAAATCCATGAGCGATAACTCTATCAGTTTAAATAAATACATCAGCAACACAGGAATGTGTTCTAGAAGGGAAGCTGATAAGTTAATCGAATCTGGTCAGGTAAAAATCAATGGTAAAATTGCTAAAAAAGGCAATAGAGTTTCTGATGGCGACAAGGTTACCGTAAAAGGAAAACCGTTGAAAAGCAATCCAAAACATGTCTATTTAGCACTCAACAAACCACCTGGAATAACATCAACAACTGACCTTAAAGACAAGGACAATATAATCTCTTATCTAAACTATCCGGATAGGATTTTTCCAATTGGGAGACTTGACAAACCATCAACTGGCTTGATACTTTTAACCAATGATGGGGACATTGTCAACAAAGTATTGCGAGCTGAAAATAATCATGAGAAGGAATATATTGTATCAGTCGATCGACCTCTAACAAAAAACTTTATTCAAAAAATGTCCAATGGAATTCCAATACTAGGGACAGTCACCAAAAAGTGCAAGGTAGAACTACTATCAAAAAATACCTTTAGAATCATTTTGACTCAAGGCCTTAATAGGCAAATAAGAAGAATGTGTGAGCATCTTGGGTACAACGTAAAAACCCTGAAACGCATCCGTATCATGAATATCGAACTGGATATTGACCAAGGATACTGGAGAGAATTAACAAGAGAAGAATTGGCAACTCTTCGCAAAAATTTAGATTAAATTGGTAAAATTGTAGTATAAAAAACAAAGAATGCGTCATCTAATTTTTATCTCTTTCATGTTTATCTCTTTTTCGGCTAGTGCTCAATATCTAACCGAAAGTTATGCAGCTTTTGATCTTAGTATTGGGCCAAGAGCTTTCTCGAGCGCAACTGGCATTTATTCACTTTCATTTGATACCAATCTCGAAAGTCATAGCTTTGAAAGAGAGCTTTCAGACTCACATAATTACTTTGGATACAATATAGGTGTATCCTTTGGTAAATATAAAGGACTCAATCATCAGATTTATTTTGAAGGACCATTTGGCGGAGAAGGCACTGGAATGTTTGCCTATTCACTTGGATGGGGATTTGCTTTTGAACTAGACCAAAGTGATATCCTTTTGAGACCATCTTTGGGAATTGCCAACGGAGGTTCTAACATCGAATTTGGTAATTTCACAGTAGATACAGTTAGTCAATTAATCCTTGGCGAAGAATTTAATGATACAGGCGTTGCTGTAGAGCTGGAGCAAAGATCAACATTCCTTGTTCCAGAATTAAAGGCTACTTTTTTGCTTGCGCAAAAATGGGGTTTGTTTGTTTCAGCAGCATATGATATCAGAATCTCTGATAAGACACAGAAATTTAGATTCATTGGCGATGATACTACAAAAGAAAGTGAGCTAAGCGACCCATTTCTAAATTATTTAAGGAGTGACTTTTTACCAGCTGTGACTGTTGATGAAAACATATTTGATCCAGGAGGACTCCGATTAAGTTTTGGAATTGCCTTCTACTTCAATAAGGACCTGTATGACTAATCCTATTTTCTTAAGAAAGAAATAACAAAAAGCCATTGATTATTAAAGCTTTATTAAAGCGAGGCTTTTTCAAACATATTTTACTTTAAAGGACTAAATTTGAATTTCTTTAGTTAGAGACATCAACTTAAACCAATGTTTAAATCAATATTCCGATTAGGCCTATTTTTTCTATTTGTAAGCTTACTTACAATTTCTTGTGGAACAACAAGATTTACTGGCGAAACAGTCAAATACGAAAATGTCGATTCTGGACAGCTTTCTATAAAAAGTGGTGGATATGGCGTAAATCAGAATGTTGCTGTCAACAATGCAATTCAAAATGCCTTTAAAAATATCCTCATCCATGGAATCCCTGGAACCAATCAGGATACTCCCCTATTAGGAAAAAACGCTAGAATAGTTTATGATGAAAACAAAACTTTTCTAGACAACTTTATAAAAACAAAATCACAAGAATTCATTTTAGATAAAAAAGTAGAAGGATTTAAGTTTACCAATAAGAACAATCCATCTACTGAAGTATCGATGTTGATCAATCTTAATTCATTAAGAACTTACTTAGAACAAAATGGAATGATTAGATCATTTGGATTATAGCTAGACAATATGAAAACGAATATTTACAATTTATTTTTTCTACTGCTTTTTTCTATTGCAGTTTCCCCATTTGCGGAAGCGCAAGTAGATACCAAAGAAATATCTGGAAACTCCTCATCTGTGCTTGATGATGGGCCAGACAAAGTAAAGAAAATACAACCCAAGATAATGGTTATTCCTTTTACAGATCAGGATAGATCCATTGCAGATGAAATTGACAAAAATGATCTCGCACGGCTTGCCATAAGCAATGTCAAGGAAGGTTTTGATAATAGAAATTTTCCGACCGTAGACCTAAGAGCAAAATTACAGCTGATCTCAAACGATCGTGTGATGGAACTAGAAAATCAATCAAGTTTAAAACAAGAAGTAATTGAATTATCTGGTGCAGATATGTATGTTGAAGTTGAATCAACGATCAATAGATCCTCTGGAGGAAATAGTGTTACAGTAATTCTTTCAGCATATGATGCATTTACTGGAGTGTCCCTTGCCAACAAGTCGGGAGTTTCTCCTAGATTTCATACAGAAAGTTTTGAAAAGCTTGTAGCAAAAGCAACAGACAGTATGATTGACGATTTTCTAAACACGCTTCAGAATCGATTTGACGACATCAATGAAAATGGAAGAATGATCGCAATGAATATTGGGTTTGCTGAAGATTCAGATTACAATATGGACTTTGAGTTTGATAATCTAGATCTGTTGTCGGATAGAATTGAAGATTGGATTGAAGAGAACTCTTTCCAATCCTATTATCACGTGCAAGGAGTCACTGAAACAAAAATGATTTTCGATGAGATTCGTGTTCCACTGAAAACTGACAATGGAAGAAATTTTAGAGTTTCGACATATACCAATGACTTTAGAAAATTCCTAAAGAGTTTAGATATAGAATCCAGTCGAGATCTTCAAGGAGGTAGAATTTTTATCACAATCCTTTAAACCGACAACATGAAATTTAAATTTATAACGACCTTCATTTTTATCATTATTTCTAATTTTGCATTTAGTCAAAATATTGTAATCGGTGAGATCAATAACAATGTCAAAGGAGTCGATGACAATAGATTATATAACATACTTTCTAGTATCACTGAATATCATGGCACAACGCCAATCGAGCTAAAAATAATCTTAACTGAAGGAGAATCTGAATTAATAAGAGGTGTAGAAAATAGATATGTTGCTACTGCAGATTTAAATATCCAAGCATTCGATTTATTAACTGAACAATTTCTTGATAGCAAGGACATCAAACTTACAGGAGCAGGTAAATCAAAATCTACAGCTAGTAAAGAGTTGGTAAAAACGATCAGAAGGAAAAAATCAAAATTAACTAGCTGGTTGGACGGACTTGACACTGGAACGGTCAATTGCGAATTACTAAAGAAAAGAACCTACCAGCTGATAACTATATCAAACTTTGCAGGAGCATATACTTTAGCCAATAATCCTCAATGCTTAGAAGGCTCTTTTGAACTAAAGGAAGAAATCATTGCAGCCTATCAAAAGAGATCATGTGACTCAAATATTAGAAAAGCTGAATCATTGATTGCGATAAATAAATATGCAGAGGCAGTAGACCATATCATTAAAGTTGATCCAGAATCAAATTGTGGTGAAAGACTTGATGCTTCAATAAAACTGTTGGCTGCAAATTATAATGCTGATGAAAATCGAGCCTATGAATTTTATATGGAGTACTATAAAAGTGAAAGAAGAACAAGAGAGGAAAGATTAAATTTATATAACCTGATTTTACTCAATAAACTGCTTGATGACTAGATTATTTTTTCTTCTTTTCGTTTTTTCACTTACCGTAAATGTGCTTTCGGCGCAAACAACCTACTTCACAGTACAGAAGACTTCAAGCAATACCACAAAATTTGACCTTGGAGCTAAATTGGTCAAACTGAACCTTGAAAAAGCTTGCCTTAGAAATCCATTCATCTCTGTAGTTGATAGAGACCTGATTGACTTTGCAGAAGAAGAAAGAGAGATTCAAAAAAATGAATCATTTATGGATGGCACTTATGTTGAGCAAGATAAAGCTATTGGCGCAAGCCTCATAATTTTAAGTTCTTACGAGGCAGATGGTAGAGACCTAACTATTGACTTGGTGGATGTCGAAACGAATGAATTGATTTTTCGAGAAATCTATGATCTAAAATCATTTGTTTATGATACGCATGCTGTAAAGAGGGAGGCCTACTTCGGTAGATACATAGAAGAAATGATGGAAAAAATTCTTCAAAAATTAAAAATCTCCAAGCAGCTTGAAATTAATATCGCAAAATTAAGTGAAGCTGACAAATCAAAAGCTAAACGAGTTCTTATCCATTGCCCAGATGAATGTCACCTTACCGAAGGTCAAGAACTAGATGTTTATACAGAGAATCGTTTAGAAAATTTGGACATCGTTGAAAAAGTTGTTGTAGGGAAAGTCATTATCGAAAATGTAGAGAACACCAAGGTTAGTAAAGCCAAGGTTAAGGATGGTCATAAAGAAATTTTTTCTATATTCAATGCAGGCACTCAACTGAAATGTCAAAATGTATCGAACTAAAATAATATTCTGCGCTATTCTATTCCTAAGTTTTTCGCTACTTGCTCAAGACGGAAAGGATATTGAACTTCAATTGGAAAATAAAATCTATTCCGAGCGACCTGAAGTATTGGTATATCTAATTGATGCAAATGAGGTAAAGCTTCCAACGGTCTGGATAGATAAAATAAACAAAGGATTATCTAAGGGAATTACTTCAACTGATAGATTTGGAAAAGAAATCTTTTTTGATCCAAAAAATCAATCAGCAGCTGAGGCTTGGAACCACCCTACCCCATATGTTGCAAAATTTGAAATGATTGATATTCTAGTGGATGGTAGACGGATAACCTCAGAATTACCTTCTACCAAAAAGGAATACACCATCACAGGTAATTTTATATTGCTAGACCTGGTTACAGGTACAAGATTGATTTCGGAAATAATTATTTTTGCAGGCCTTGCAAATGACTTAACAGATGAGATCTTCCTAGATAAAATGAGCAACTATATTGAAAATCAAATAAAGGCAAAGTTACTAGTTACTTTTCCTATTATAATTGAAGTTGCCAAACTCGGAGAAGTAAATAAGGAAAAAGCTAAGACAATATTTTTAAAAAAATATGACTATGTGGTATCTGGAAAACCAAAATACCTCGGTGTTTATATTTTAGAAAAAAGTCTCACAATTGATGACAACGAACCTATTCATATCTTTAAAAAAATTGGGTACTTGAAAGATTTGAAAAAAATAAAAGGATACGAATGCGAATATCAAGTCGAGAAAGGAAAATCTGAGATTTATGAATATTTCAACGCTGAAACAAAACTTTATGTAACAAGTTTAACTCTAGGTAAATGAAAAAATATACACTAGGCTTAATACTAATTCTTGCTACTTTAGTTAGCAACAACTCTTTTGGGCAATCCAATGAAAGAATGAATGTTGCTATTTCCAAACCAATAATTGAAGCTTCGAATATGCCCAAAAACGAAGCTGTCTATCTTGATATCGTAATGACTGAATCAATGAGTGAGTCTACCGATATTGTCAATTTTATTAATCGAGATGAACTTGACTTAATTTATAAACATAGAGAAAATGGTTTCAAAAATTTAGCTATTTCACAAGGTAGTGCTCAACTAGAAGGAGTGGAATATGTTTTGGAATCCAAGGTTATAAAATATAGTGAAGGTTGGAAGAATTATTGTCATGTGGTAAAAGAGGAATTCATGGAGAAAGGGAAGAAGGTTACTAAAACCATCAGTGATACTTGTAAGCATTCCTCTATTCTAGTATCATTCAATATGGAGCTTGAACTTATATCCGTAGAAACAGGAGAAGTAGTAAGTAAAAGAAACATCACACCTTCTGCATGGTACTATCAAGAATTTATTTCTTCGCCAACTGTTGAAGATAAAAGACGAATGCGCATCAGTGCCTACAATGAAATGCGCACTTGCTTTAATATCATTTGGAGAAATAATTTGCTTAAAATCTTGCAACCAGAAATTAGGGTTATTGACATCGCTAGTGAAAGAAAAGGAAAAGCACAAGAATTATTTATCTTAGGAGGACACTATGCTAGCTATCCTATTGGTGCAAGTTTTGAGGTCGTCAAAAAATACGAGGAAAAGATAGGAGATGAAACAATTACAAGAAATGAAAAAATTGGCGATGCTATACTGGAAGAAAGATTCTATAAATATTCGCTCTGCGATGTAAAGGATGGAAAACAGGAAATCTTCAAAGCACTCAATGATGGCGAAGAATTATATTGCATTCCTGGAAAGATGCTAAAGTTAGAATCTTGTGGTAATTATGGTGCTAGAAAAAATCAGCAAGAGAAAATAAAATCTACTTCAAAAAAAATAACCTTAGAAGACAAGGAAAAGGAGTCATCAACAAAAACTCAAGCAAAAACAGAAACTAGCAAGCCAAAGGAAATTCAGATAAAAGCTAAGAATCCATCAACAACTAAAAAGAAAGAAGGAGGAAATCGTTGATTAATAGCCCTTTAACTATCATTTAGCCGCAATTTCATTCAAATCTTCCAAATAAACGTGTTTAGAATTTTTCTATAATTTATATGCACTACATTTGCAGCTCAATAAATTAAATGATTTGGGCAAGTTTAAGAAGTTAGGATTATCGAAACCAATTTTAAAAGTTCTAGAGGAGTTAGCATTCGAATCTCCTACAGATATCCAAGAACAGGCAATTCCACAATTGCTTGAGGGCTATAGTGATTTTATAGGATTGGCACAGACTGGAACAGGTAAAACCGCAGCATTTGGTCTGCCCTTACTTGAGCGAATAGATCCAGATAATAGAGCTACTCAAGCATTGGTTCTTGCTCCCACAAGAGAACTGGGTCAACAAATTGCTGGCCAATTGGAAACCTTTTCAAAGTACATGAAAAAGGTTAATGTATTAGCAGTGTATGGTGGTGCAGCAATTTCAAATCAAATAAGAGCACTAAAAAAACCAACCCAAGTTATTATTGCCACACCAGGAAGACTTATTGACCTGATAAAACGAAAGGCCGTTCATCTTGATGAGCTAGAATTTCTAGTATTAGATGAGGCGGATGAGATGCTTAACATGGGTTTTAAAAAAGAGCTTGATAAAATACTGAGTTATACGCCAGACCAAAAACTAACTTGGCTATTCTCAGCGACAATGCCTTCTGAAATTAAAAAGATTGTCGACAAATATATGGACGAGCCTGTCGAAGTCAGAATCGATGCAAAAAACAAGGTTAACACAAACATAAAACACTACTTCGCTGTACTTAGGCGATCAGACAAGATGGAAGCACTCTGCAGATACATCGACATCTATCCCGAAATGAGAGCCGTTGTTTTCTGTAGGACCAAAAGAGATACACAAGAGCTAGCAGAGGGGCTCATGCAATTAAACTACAAATCAGATGCAATCCATGGTGATCTCTCCCAAAAGCAAAGAGATAGAGTAATGGGTCGTTTCAAAAAGAATGACTTACAACTCCTAATCGCTACTGATGTTGCCGCTAGAGGAATTGATGTAAATGACCTGACACATGTGTTCCACTATACCCTGCCAGATGATGAATCCTACTACACACATAGAAGTGGACGTACAGCGAGAGCAGGAAAAAAAGGAATCTCAATTGCTTTCATAAATGGACGCGAAGGTTATAAGATTAGAAATCTTGAAAAGAAATTGAAAATCGAGATTACGCAATCCGTAGTTCCTGCAGCTGAAAATATCGCAGACATTAGAATTGAAAGTTGGGCCGATTCAATTTTATTGACTCCTCAAAGTGAGAGGCTCCAATCAAAGCTTGTCAAAAAAATCAACAAAAAATTTGAGGATCTCTCGAAAGAAGATCTTATCGAAAAACTACTCTCCATACAACTAGAAAATCTAAATCTAGGTACCAACAAAGATCTTAACGATAAGGTTGGAAAAGATGATAGAAGTGGAGACAGAAGAGGTAGAGGCGGAAAATCAGGAGGTAAAAGATATGGAGGCCGTGGAGGTCGAGACAGAAAAAGAAGTGGAGGAAGCAGAAATCACAGAAAGGGAGATAAAAAGAAATCTGGAGGTAAATCTGGCGGTAAAAAGAAAAGGTATTAAAGCAGGAAGAGATTCTATAACTGTGAAGCACGAATTGACTACTCTTCGCCATGACCTAGATAGTAAAGGAATCTTTGAAAATTTACTCAAGAGTTCTAGAAGCCACATGTGTCTCTGCAATCTTAGCATGCAAAATTCTTACATTTCATCTTTAAAATATAACGAAGGGTGCGAAGCTAATTCTTGACGGCTAAGAGTTCAGTCAAGGGATGGCAATCAGGATACATTTCAGAGTAATTGCTTTCTTCAACACCATCATCAAAGCTATCTTATATATCTGAAGGTCTAATCAATAATTCAATTGGCAAGCCAATATTGGCGAATATATCTGCAAAGCTAGCGACCAAAGATTCCTAATTTCAGTTAAAGGACGTTATAGAAGATTTAATATTTGTGACTTTAAAAATTATTATTTCTATTTTAGAAATAAATAAGATTGAATAACTTCTAAAACAAAACAGATGATTATTTTCGGAACTCGCGGTGTTAAGTCAACCTTGGATCAAGGTAATTTTAATTGCCCACAATGTGAATGCGATAAACCATACAAACACAAAAAGGTTACAAGATTTTTTACGCTCTACTTTATTCCAATAATTCCCCTAGGTAAACTTGGAGAATATGTTGAATGTCAAGCATGTAAAGGGACATTTATTACCAATGTCATAAATTATCAAAAAAGTCCAGCTGCTGATCAATTTTTATCACAGTATGAGATAGCAATGAAACACACCATGGTTCTGATCATGTTGGCGGATGGAGAAATTGATGACAACGAAATGGTAACTGTTCTGCAGATTGTAAATAAGTTTGGACATAACGATATCACACTTCAAGAATTGGAAGAATATGTAGTGAAGGTGAAAAGAAATCCAGAAAACATATCGACATACTTAAGAGGAATTACTCCTTCATTAAATTTACATGGGAAAGAATCAATTATCAAATGCGCTTTGGCAGTTGCTGCCTCAGATGGTCACATTGACGATTCAGAAATAAAATTAATCTACGAAATGGCAAGCGTAATGGAGATGAATAAAAATCACTTTGATAGAATATTGGAAGAAATATCAAAACCGGAACCAAGCTTTTCTGATAATTAAAGATGAACAATTAGTATTTAGTAAATAATGCCCTTCTGGATTATTTCTGGGAGGGCATTCTTATTGGGGAAAACAGATGGACTTTAGAAAGGAAAGATATGCTATTTGAATCTTGAGGTTTGACACCTGATTCTTGAGACTTAAAAAGAATTGCCAGCTCCGACAAGCGGATCTGGGATAATCTTTAAATAAAAAAAGGCCGATCATTGCTGACCGACCTACCCTTTAAAAGAAAACCTTATAGTTCTTAAAACAGGTTCTTTGCTTTGTTGATTAAATCAGCTGCGTTTCCGCCGCCTAAGCCACCTGCTAAGTTTGTTAATTGTGAAAAGTCCCACTCTTTATCTGCTTCCTCCTTTGACTCAAACTTTTCTCTCAATCCACTTACCATATCTGGAACAGTGTTGCTAGCTTCAGCTTGTGCTTCTTCTGCACTCATTCCTTTTGATTGTAGTATTTCTTGCATCTTTGATTGAACATTTTGGAAAATTCCATTTTGCTCCATCGATTGACCGCCTGAAGAAAATAAGTCTTTAACCTCATCAAGACTACCAGCTCCTAATTTTGACTTAATTGCTTCCATCAAAGCTCCTGATCCTTCAGTAGCTGCTTCCGAAGTAGCTGCTTCACTTAATTTGTTAGCCATCATTTTTTGAGCCATTTTTTGCATGGCCATTCTTTTTAGATTCTCAAACATCAACTTTTGTTTATTTGTTTATTAATACTCTTTTGACGGCAAAAACGCTTACTGTCACTTATATTAACAATTTATAAAAGTTCCCATCGAAGTCAATTTTTGCGAAAAAGTTAGTTCGATGATTATAAAATTGTTTTTGAAAGGACATTTTTCCTGATTTATCGTTCATAATAATACTAAGTATAGCTTTATCTTGCAAATAAAGCTTTCTGAGTTCCACTTTGAATGTTAATCCAAACAATTTCCACGTTCCTTCCAATGGAGCAATGAGATTAAATATTGCCTAGGTTTTTACGAATAAATTCATTATTCATCTGAAAAGTGATGTCCTGAACGCATTACCTAGCAAACCTATATATAGAAACGAAAATGGAAACTCGCAGTATGAAAAAGGAAAACCTTCCCCAAAAAACATGCATAGTATGTAATAAACAATTTGTTTGGAGGAAGAAATGGGCGAAAACTTGGGAGTATGTAAGATATTGTAGCGAAAAATGTAAAAGAGCCCATCGCTTAAGGAATTAAATTTGTATCTTATCTACATAATAATAAGCGGCTGAATAAATGCAATAATTTATAAGCCAGCAAGTTAAATACTTATGGGTAAGGCCGACTTCGATAAAATCATTCTACTTGTATGCCTTCTAGTGGCATCTGTTTTGTTCTATCAAAACCAAAAGAATTATGAGTCTAAGTTATCAGCTAAGCAGTGGGAAATAAGTAAAATTAAAATTTCTAATCTCGAAAGCAAACATTTCGACCTAAGGAATAAATTTGTTCAATTCAACAATGCAGATAAGTATGGACTTGCCATCAGTGATCTATTCCTTGAATGCTTAAAGAAAATCAATGCTTCAGAAAATTCAAAACAAGGTTTTTCTAACTTGTACTCCATAGATCATTTGCAATTATTTATTCAAGAGAAAAAAATACTAAAGCTTAAATCTGTCGATTCTATTCTAGCATACCTTTTAGATATGTTTGAAACAATCGTTAATCAAGAAATAAACCAATATCCTTACAAATCTGAATTCACGCTTATCATTGAAAATCTAGAGGAATATGATAACGAATTAAATTTTAACATTACACCATTTGAGAGTTTTCATATTCCAGAAAATCAATTAACCGTTACCCTTTATGGCGAAATCTTAAAAACCAATTCTGCACCAAGCGAGTTTTGTTTTGAGCCTTCAAACGTAGATTTTCAATCAAAGTTTGGAAGTAGATTTTTAATTGACAACGTAGATCATTTTACTTGGCCATGAAATATTTATATCAAATATCATCATCCACCCTCATCGCTTTCTTAATCATTTCAGTAGGTCTTAATTATTTTCTTTGGACTGAGATTAGAAATCAAGAAGTTTTCATTGACAACGCATCCAATGATCTAGTATACTCAAATGATCTACTTGCTGAAAAAATCTATAACCAACATGAATTTTCAAAGAATACAGATCACACTGGCTTTCACGAACCGAGATACTCAGAAATAGAAAACCTAAGGGCAAAATATCAGGTTGAGACTACTAGAGAATTAAACGGTGCCCAAAGATATGATGTGGAAAAATCAAGAAAGGAGCAACTTGAGCGAAATCACTTTAGATCCAATGCTAAGTTTCTTATGCCAAAACGCATTATTACAAAGCTTAGCAATCAAGATTCCTTATATGTTGGTTACACCAAAAATAGATTTCAAGACAGCAAATACGAATTGAAAGTAAATGACCAGCCACAAGATTTTATACTTGGTAACAGGTACAGCTTTCCAAAAGATAGCATCTACAAACTTGAAATGAAAAAAATCACCATTTCTGATGATGGCCAAAGTATTGATACAGTCAAAGCAATAAGAATACTCAATAAAGTTTAAGTTGCCAATTGCCCTGATACATTTCCTTTCTCGTTGCCTGAATATTCTCATCTGCCAAATACTCATCTAGCGATTTTAATTGATCAATAATGCCATTTGGCGTAAGCTCAATTATCCTGTTAGCCACTGTCTGAGTAAACTGGTGATCATGAGATGTAAAAATCACAGTGCCTTTGAAGTTTATCAATGAATTATTAAAAGCTGTGATGCTTTCTAGATCTAAGTGATTGGTAGGTTCGTCAATAAGTAAGAGATTTGCCTCCTTCATCATCATTCTAGAAATCATACATCTTACCTTTTCCCCTCCTGATAAAACATCAGACATTTTGTGAACCTCTTCTCCGGAGAAAAGCATTTTACCTAAGAATCCTCTAATGTATTGCTCATCCTTTACTTTCGAATACTGTCTCAACCAATCCATTAAACTCATCGGCGCATCGCTAAAGAAAGACTCGTTCTCAGTTGGCAGGTAAGCAGAAGTAATTGTTTGTCCAAATTCAAATTCTCCTGAGTCAGCTTGTAAATCTCCATTCAATATTTGATAAAAAGCAGTTGTTGCAAGTCCATCTTTAGAAATAACAGATATTTTATCTCCCTTATTAATAGTAAAATCAACATTAGTAAACAGAGGCCTCCCATCCAAACTGTATGATAAGTTTTTCACCGAAAGAATTTGATCGCCCGCCTCTCTTGATTGGTTGAAGATAATTCCGGGATATTTTCTTGAAGAAGGCTTGATATCTTCCAGATTCAATTTATCGAGCATCTTTCTTCTTGAAGTTGCTTGCTTTGATTTCGATGCATTTGCACTAAATCGATCAATAAAAGTTTGCATCTCCTTTCTCTTATCTTCCATCTTTTTATTCTGTGTCAATTTTTGCTTAAGCGCTAATTGTGATGACTCATACCAGAATGAGTAGTTACCAGTATATGTATTGATTTTTGCAAAATCAATATCTACTGTATGCGTGCAAACTGTATCTAAAAAGTGCCTATCGTGAGAAACAACAATCACCGTATTTTTAAAGTCCAATAAGAAATCCTCCAACCAAGTAACTGTTTCAATATCCAAATCGTTGGTAGGCTCATCTAAGATTAATATGTCTGGGTTACCAAATAAGGCTTGAGCAAGTAGAACTCTTACTTTTTGGTTACCATTTAAATCTTTCAACATTTTTTGATGCTCACTTTCTGCAATTCCAATTCCGCTTAAAAGTGCTGCTGCTTCTGGTTCAGCATTCCATCCATCCATTTCAGCAAACTCACCCTCCAGCTCAGAGGCTTTAATACCATCTTCATCAGAAAAATCTGGCTTTGCATAAATTGCATCCTTTTCTTGCATGATAGACCAAAGTTTTGAATGACCCATTAATACCGTATTCAATACCGTAACCTCATCAAATTCAAAGTGATCCTGCTTCAATACTGCCAATCTTTTGCCAGGTTCAATATGCACTGTACCTTTGTTGGCATCTTTTGTACCAGTGAGTATTTTTAAGAAGGTGGATTTGCCTGCACCGTTGGCTCCGATAACCCCATAACAGTTTCCATGTGCAAAGAGAACATTTGCTTCATCAAACAAAATTCGTTTTCCAAATTGAAGTGTTAAATTTTCTACTCTTATCATCAGGTTGAATTTGGCTGCAAATGTAAATAAAAAAAGCGCCACATGCATACGTAGCGCTTTTTTCTAAGCTTGCGTTAACTTTTGATTTCTATGCCGTAAATAACGATGAGAATTTCTCCTTACAAAGAAAAACTAGAATCAAAGAAACTTCAAACATTTCTAGCGCCATTCCTATCACTGCCATGTCATGAAATGCGTGAAAAAGAGCGGCATTAAAAAAGATAGCCACTATGAATGTGAGTCCAAGTGATACATACTTACCTGATATTAATAATAGTCCACTTAGAATTTTAATAACGCCGATCAGTTTCATAAATCCACTGCTCGCATATATACCCATTAAAGTCTGTGCGTCACCTGTCATTTCCGGAGGAGTCCTAAATTGAAGAAAGGCATTTGCTCCAAATACCAAGCTACTAGACCTAAAAATATCCTTAGTCCAATTTTGACTTTTTCATTCATTTTTAGTCTCTTTAGTGTTGGTCAAAGGAAAAAATGTAGGTATTTCTTCTAAAATTATATCACAAGCCATCCAAATAAGCGTTATACAATCAATGAAAAACTATTTGACAATAGTCCTACTTTTTTATTTCACCTCTATGATATCGGCACAGCTATCAAACCCTACCATATATCTATTACCAGGCCAAGGGGCAGACTATAGACTATTTTCTAAATTTGAATTTCCTGCATGCAAAGTTGTCAATATTGAATACCATGTTCCTGTGAAAGGTACAACAATGAAAGAATACGCCGTACAACTGTCTTCACAAATTGATACTAGTGAAAAATATATCTTAATTGGCACTTCCATAGGAGGAATGTTGTCAAGTGAAATGGCAGAATTTTTAAAGCCAGAAAAAATCATCATCATATCCAGCGCAAAAAACAAAAATGAACTTCCTGGCAGATATAATTTTCAAAAGAAACTTCCTTTATACAAATTCGTTAGCCCTGGACTTTCCAAAAGAGGAGCAATGATTTTGCAACCCATTGTCGAACCAGACAGAAATAAAGAAAAAGAAACTTTTAAGGCGATGTTGAAAGCCAAGGATAAAAACTACATGAGAAATTCAATTGAGATGATAGTTGAATGGGATAAAGAAGATCATGATGATTCAATTATCCACATTCATGGAGATGATGATAGCACTATTCCTATCAAGAACGTTGATAGCGATTATTTAATCAAAGACGGATCACATATGATGACCTTAACCCGTGGGGAAGAATTGAGTAAATTGATCAATAATATTATAAAAGAATACTAGGCTAGATCATAGACTTCGATACGATTTCCGATCCTTCTACAGTAATTCCGTGTGCCATTAATCCTTGCAGAGTATTCAAGTATTTATTTGCAGCTCCTATACCTACAATCAAAAAGTAGGCAATGATTCCTCTGACCAAAACTCCTTTTATTGAGGCCAATGGATCACCAATAAACATTAAAATCTGCATCAGTATGAGCAAAACCAGAGCAATTGTGAAACCAAGAAAAGGTTTTTTATTTGCAAGGACTGCAGATGCGATGTAAATAACTAGCACTCCTACATATATACCAACCACGATTGGATCAAATCCTAACTGAGCGCCTTCGATTATGAAGCCAAGGACTGTCAAACCAATAAGCCAATAGATTGAATTCCTTCCATGCTTGACCTTTTTATGAAGTTCGGAATAATCACCTTTCAATCTTAAAATTTCTCTTGCGTTTTCTGCTGTGTTGGCTTTTGGTAAATAGGTGCCGTCATCTAAAATATCATCCCTCATTTGTTCTTAATCTAAGGATCTTAAAATCCACTTAATAATGATGAAACCAATAAATACATACCACCACCATTGGTGCTTCTTTTCCTCCTCCTCAGACATTTTAACAGGTCTATTAAGGTCCGCAATTTTTGAAGCTTGATGAATAGCTGACTCTGCATCCTTTTGATCTACTCCTCGCAAGGTAAAGTTAGCCATGACCTCATCCACAGAGACATGATCTTCTAACATTCGTTTTGCATCCTTTACCAAATCCAACTTGTCAGTAAGATTAGCGGCTCCATCTGCCGAAATAAGCTCTCTTTCTAAGGCTACAATTTTAGCAGCCTCGACTTTATCTTTTGAGAAATTGTGAGCTTGGGTAATCATGTTCATGATTCGAGTATCAGAGTAGCCTCTGGCTGACTCGATCATTTCTTTTTGTAGTTGATCGTGCATTAGTTGTTTTGTTTGATTTAATACTAAGGTAAATAATTATCTCTTTAGTGTAAATTCAATCATCAAAGCTTTTGACTTTTTTAACAGCTTTTAAGAATTTGATAAGAACAAATTGGATGAAGGCTTTTCTGCAGCATCTCTCAACTTTGGATTATGCTTTTATCACATTACGTTAGGTTTTCATCATCTATCTTTATTTGGTCTTATTCGGAATCCATATTTTATATCAAATCCGTGCTGCTGTATTTTTTCTGTATCCGTTAAGTTTCTGTTAACAATTTCGGAATTACTAAGTGCTCCACCTATAAATTGACTTATTCCTTGAAAAGCAGTTTGGTTGTCTTTAACTCTATAGAATTCAATTTCCTTTAATGTTGAATTTGAAACAATAAAAAGTAATACTTCATTTCTTATGTCAATCCAATTTTTATTGGTCCGATTTGAATCATTTGTAAATCTAAATGCTGGAGCACCAAAATCTCGAAACCAACTTTCATAATTACTTTCATATTTTTTTTGCTTAAAGTAGTTGCCTAAGAATTCTCTGTTTGGTTTTTCTACTATTTATGAATGATAACTACTATCTATCAATGACTACTTGCAGCTCCCGAGCCTTTTGGTATTCTAATATCTTCTACTAGTTCTTGAACATTTATTGGAGGAGCTAGAGTAAGCCTCGAGACGATTACCGAAACAACCAAATTGACAATCATCGCTATCATTCCAAAACCTTCCGGAGAAATACCAAACCACCAATCAGACTCCAATCCTGCAGCCGCAGATTTCCCACCATCAAACACACCAAACTTAAATTTTAAAATATAGAATGTCATCAAACAGATACCTACAGTCATCCCTGATAAAGCTCCTTCCTTATTCATCCTTTTATCAAAGACACCTAGGACAATGGCTGGGAAAAACGAAGAAGCCGCCAAACCAAAAGCCAAGGCAACCACAGCTGCTACAAAATCTGGAGGATTGATCCCAAAGTAACCTGCTACACAAACACCAACTGCCGCTGCAATTCTTGCATACACCAATTCTTCTCTATCAGTCATGTTTGGCTTAAACTGCATTTTCAAAAGGTCATGTGATACCGAACTAGAAATTACCAACAACAAACCAGCGGCTGTCGATAATGCAGCCGCAAGTCCTCCTGCAGCAACCAAGGCCACAACCCAATTGGGAAGCTTGGCAATTTCGGGATTGGCCAACACCATGATATCTCTATCAATTTTCAATTCATTTCCTTTCCAATTTTTTGGCTCTGCATATTCTGCTACATAGCTCTTGTTTGTATCATCGTAATACTGGATTCTTCCATCTCCATTTTTATCCTCATAAATCAGCAACCCCGTCTTCTCCCAATTTGAAAACCAAGCAGGCATTTCAGCGTAGGGCTTGTCATTGACTGTGTTGATTAAATTTGTTCTAGCAAAAGATGCAATCGCTGGTGCTGTCGTGTATAAAATAGCAATAAACAATAGCGCGTAACCTGCTGACTTTCTTGCATCTCTTACTTTCGGAACAGTAAAAAATCTTACAATCACATGGGGCAGACCCGCTGTTCCTGCCATCAACGCCATAGTAATAGCAAAGACATCCAAAGTCGATTTCCTACCTGAAGTGTATGCAGCAAATCCCAATTGCTCATGCAAACCATTTAATTTATCTAACAAATAACCACCGTCAGATACTTGTCCTCCAAAACCTATTTGAGGAATCGCATTATTGGTCATCTGAATTGATATAAAAATTGCTGGCACCATAAAGGCAAAAATCAAAACACAATATTGAACTACTTGGGTATATGTGATTCCTTTCATTCCTCCTAAGACAGCATAGAAAAAGACGATTCCCATTCCGATCAATACACCATTATTAATTGATACTTCCAAAAATCGAGAAAAGACAACTCCCACTCCCCTCATTTGGCCTGCGACATAAGTAAAAGAAACAATTAAAGCACAGAAAACGGCAACAGTTCTAGCTACATTAGAATAGTAGCGATCACCAATAAAATCTGGAACAGTAAATTTCCCAAATTTCCTGAGATATGGTGCTAATAGCAAAGCGAGCAACACATAACCTCCAGTCCAACCCATCAAATAAACCGCACCATCATATCCTGCAAAAGAAATAATACCTGCCATGGAAATAAAAGAAGCTGCGCTCATCCAGTCAGCAGCTGTAGCCATTCCATTAATAACTGGTGGCACTCCACCACCTGCAACATAAAAATCTTTTGTATTTCCTGCTCGGGACCACAGAGCAACCCCTATGTACATAGCAAATGTAACTGCAACCAAAATATATGTCCATACCTGTATACTCATTCTAATCCTCGTTTACTCCAAATTCAATATCAAGCTTATTCATCAACCTGACGTAGACAAATATCAATACAACAAATACGTATATTGAACCTTGTTGAGCAAACCAAAACCCTAGAGGGAAACCTCCTATTTTAAATGCATTCAGCTGATCAACAAATAGAATCCCCGCTCCAAAGGATACCATGAACCAAATACAAAGTAGCACTAGAAGATAAGTGAGATTTTTTCGCCAATATTGTTTTGCTGTCTTCATATTGAAATTAATTGAAAAAGTCAGGCAACGTTTGAATAGAAATATACATTATAGTTATAGGAAAAGTATTCAATTGTGTATTTTTCTTACCATATACTGGGTAACTGAACGAAAACATATCAATATGAAACAAATTCTACTATTACTTCTTACTTGCCTACCCATATTTGCGGAAGCGCAAATAAAGGAATACAACCTCACAAATATTGAATTAAATCCTTCAGATAACTTTGGATCATCAGTAACTGTCTCAGAAAATTTTGTGGCAGTAGGAGCCATAGGTTTGGACAATAACACTGGAGGAGTACTGATGTATAGAGGCTCAGGCGATAGTTGGAGCTTACATAGCACACTGATTCCATCAGACGCCAAGGAGGACGATTATTTTGGGATGGATGTTGCAATGAGCTCTGAGGTATTAGTCGTAGGCGCACCAACTGATCATTGGGTCGATGACGAAACTGGCAAGGCTTACGTGTATGAGCTCGAAGATGATCGCTGGGTTGAAACTTCAATCCTACAGCCAGAAGATTCATATTATCAATCTGCTTTTGGATTTATAGTAAATGTCCATGAGGATCAAGTAATGATCGGTGCTCCAGATTATGACCAATCAAAAGGCGCTTTATGTATCTATGAAAAAAGCGGTGGAGAATGGCAAAAAGCTCATGAAATTATAAACAATGATTGGTGGCTAAGTAGTTTTGGATGTGCCTTTGACATGAATGATAATTGGATGGCTATAGGCGGTTATCACACCAACTTTGATTCACTAGAATTAGGAAATCGACTTACCGTTCAAATGTATGAAAAGATAGGCTCGGTTTGGGAAGAAAGACAGGTCATAAATTATGAAAGGCAATCACTTCCATACCAAATACCAGCCTACTCTATTGAACTTTCAGATGATCAACTTTTGATAGGAAATCATAGAGCATCGAGCTCAGAAAATATTGATGGAGAATCAAAAGTATTTCATTTGATAGGAGATCAGTGGCAAGAAGTTCAAAATCTTCTTCCCAATGGCTTTGAAACTTTTGAGATGGGTCGACAACTAGCAATTGGTGAACGATATGCTATTATTAATTCATCAAAATTCCCAAATGCTTCTGCAGATGAACCGCATCACATATTAATATACAATACTGAAAACAAAAATAACTGGACGCTAATAGCGGATTTCCAATATGAAGGAAGTCAGTCATTAAACTGGCAAGGTTTCAATGTCGATGTAAATAATTCTTATGGAGTTGCAAGTTCACATCACCACGCTTCTGATCACGGAGACGTTTACATATACGACCTAAGAAGATTTGTAAACAATCAGGACATCATAGAAGATGAGCAAGTAGATGTCTTTCCTATTCCTGCGACCAGTGAGTTAAGTATTGAGGTAAAAGAAGTGCTAATTGATGAATGGCTTATTTTCAATTCCGTAGGACAGGTTATGCTCAAAGGAAAAGCTCAGAATAGCAATTCAGAACAATTGAATATTTCTCAACTTGTTGCCGGCAGTTATTGGTTAAAAATTAAAACTGATAAAGGACATCTTTATAGAAAAATTATCAAGTTATAAGGCTAGCCTTACGGCAAATATTTAGACGACTTTAATATCAAATCTTACTAATCCAAAGACCCTTGTCTAAGTCCAAACCTCAAAGAAAAATTATAAAAATGATCTAGGCTATAGAAATTGCTAATCTTAAAACTCCATCATAAATACGTGGTGAATGAGGCATCTCCAATTCACTCGCTACTATTTCGTTTGAGTTGTAATAGATAAGAATTTCAGATTTGTGTACTGTTGATGTCCATGCCCGTGGTTTGTCTGTTTTAGCTAATGCCGTTACATATTTAATCTTTGAATTTTCAACAGCCATACCATTGAGATGACAAACATCACCAGCTCTGATTGAACTCACAAAACTAGGTTTCCAAATAGGTGTAAATGAATAATCCTCATTTATGGAAATGATACAAGAGAAATTAGTATTAACCGCACATAAGCCTTCTTCACAAAAATCTAAATCGTTCACATCGATTGCACCAGTGTGGTAGGTCATCCTAGGCATAAACATGGCATCATAGACATTTGGGTTCTTTGGATAAAACTCAGCAAGCTATTTGGAGTTTCTGAAAAGTATGACTTCGTCTTTGCTTGCAATTGCAATTTTCGATCCATCAATTGCTATCTCCATAGCTTTTGCAAATGAACGTGGTAACTGAATAAGTTTTTCATTATTTCTTGCACTTATAAATATCAGCTTCCCTGCCTGGAAGGTACTAACTGCAATTCCGCAGTTTAACTCTAGTAATAGTGTAGGTGTGTTGGTAGAAAAGCTGCAACTAAAGGGGGCAAGTTTCGGACTTTTTCTTTGATCCAAAATGTTTAGGCTTATTATACAGTACTTTTATTTTTCTATTACTATCCAAGAGTTTATCTTGCCACCATATGAAGGTAGCAGTAATTGGTGGTGGAGCAGCGGGTTTTTTCTCTGCTATAAATGCAAAGGAAAATTTCCCGGATTCGGAAGTTACTTTGTTTGAAAAATCAACAAAGACACTTTCAAAAGTAAGAATATCAGGCGGTGGACGATGCAATGTGACCAATGGATCTAGCACAATCAAAGAATTGGCTGCTGCCTACCCTCGTGGCTCAAAAGAAATGAAAAAGCTTCTCAAAGTTTTTAATACGCCAGACACTCAAGCCTGGTTTGAAAATCGAAATGTTCCGCTTTTTACGCAAGAGGATGGCAGAGTTTTTCCTGTCTCTAATAATTCGGACAGTATCATTCAGTGCTTTATGTCTGAGGTGGAGAAATTAGGAATCAAACTAGAGACCCAAAAGGCCGTTACAAAAATAGAATCACAAACTAATAGTCTCTATTGTACACTTTCAGATGACAACATTGAAAACTTTGACAAAGTAATTGTAGGTACTGGTGGATCACCAAAAAGAAGAGGATTTGAATGGCTTGAAGAATTGGGGCACAAGATTGAAGACCCCGTTCCTTCCCTCTTTACCTTCAACATGCCAGAGGAGAATGTCACTGAATTAATGGGTGTTGCCCTGAAATCTGTTTCTGTAAAAATCCAAGGCTCAAAACTCAAGTCTGAAGGACCCTTAATGATCACTCACTGGGGAATGAGTGGCCCAGCTATTTTAAAAATTTCCGCCTTTGGGGCAAGAGAACTTTCTGAAAAAGATTACAACTTTAAAGCGCAGATAAATTGGGTAAATATTCAGAATCACGAAACGATTTATCAAGAATTGGAAAAGCTTGGAAAAACCAATGTTAAAAAACCGTTGGGCAAACTTAAAGCCTTTGGAATACCTAGCAGACTTTGGAATTTTTTAATTCTTAAGGCTGGACTAGACATCGAAAAGCCTTGGGGTGAGTTAGGTAAAAAGTCATTCAACAAAATCATTACGCATCTATGCAATGACGTTTATGCCGTATCAGGCAAAACTACTTTTAAAGAAGAATTTGTCACCTGCGGTGGTGTGAGTTTGGAGGACATCGATTTTAATACGATGCAGAGCAAAGTTATTCCAAACCTGTACTTCGCTGGAGAAGTTATTGATATCGATGGAATTACTGGAGGATATAATTTTCAAGCAGCTTGGTCAACTGCTTATGTAGCAGCCAAACTACAATAATTTATGATTACTTATCCATAAAATATCTTAATCCTATCCCAAGATCATTTATCCTATAATTTGAAATCAAATCTGAGTCTGAATGCTTCATCTTTGTATAGCCAAAATTTGCCGCAAGGCTTAGTTGTTGATTCAAGGAATACTCAACTCCAAGTTTTGCCACATAATTTATTCCAAACTTTGATTGCTCCTGATCTTGTAATGCGATCGGTGCGTTGTCATTATCTAATACAAACCCATCTCTCCACTGAAAAACATTTGCCTCTACTCCTCCTCCAATTGAAAAAGTAAAATTCCCAACTCCCTGATGTAGATTCAATATCAAGGGTATAGAAACCAAATTGGTTTTATTATAAATCCTCATATTCCTATCTACTCTTTCGTCAAATTCTCCTTCCGCGTATGTTATTAATGTGTTCTCAGCTGTTTCTACAATTTCTGTAATGTATTGCCCCTTTGACTCTCTTTCATAAATTCCTTGCCAAGTAAACAATTCATTAATTCTTGAATATTGCAATCCACTACTTACCGAAATTCTTGAGCCAAGATGATAGTTAACAAGCATATTAATTCTTGCAGACTCTAACTCTTGTACAGTGTTTTTTCGATTTACTAGCGCCTGCTCATTATTGGAATTTTTTGCAGTGCTATTGGATTGTAAAAATCCATATGCACCATTTACAGCTAGACTTATTTTCTTATCTATTTCCTTATTATCACTGTTTACAATTTCTTCTGTTAGATATTCTTCTACATCAATATATAAATTTGGAATCACTCGATTATCATAACTTAATGAACTAATGTATAAATTTTCCAAATAACTAATCTTAATTATTGCTTTTTTGATATCTGGAGACTCAATTGATTCTTTATTACTACGGCTCTCTATTTCAGTAACTACTTGCTTATTTAAAATTTCATCCTGCTCAACTAATTTTACATCAGCTTTTTTATTATGCCTATAACTTATTCGCTCAGCTTCTTTATTTCTCTTCACTTCCGTAAATGTTTGTTCTGCTACAGAAGATGGAATTTGGCTATTTGGATTTATGTTTATTTTCTTTGAATTTGTTTTATTTGATTTTAAACTGTTCTTGTTGTTTTGATCCTTCGATTTAGTATCACGATTTAATTTTTCCAATTTGATCGAATGAATTTCTTCTTTTTCGTTTGTCGCAAGCTCAGTCATTTGCATTTCACTCGCTTGAAGCTCATCTTTTTCATTCCAAGAATAAAAGTATATAACCGTTGAAATTAGCAGTATAAGCAGTGAGCTGAAGATGAACCAGAAGAATTTTTTATTTTTCTTTTTAGGTTTGATATTGTCCCAAACTAATTGTGGATCGATATCATCTTCATGACCATCAAAATGTCTTTTAAATATATCTCTATAATTCTCTTTCATTTTAAGTAAACTTTTGAAAGTTCTTTAATCTTTTTTTGTAATATTTTTTTTGCTCTCGAATACTGTGAACGAGAACTACTTTCGGCAATTCCCATTTTTACACCAATCTCTTTATGCGAATAACCCTCAATGGCGTACAAAGCAAAAACTTCCCTATATCCTGAAGGCAAGGTGTAAACTATGCTAATTATTTCTTTATGTGTTAGCTGGCTTATAGCATCTGGATCAAGATTTGTTTTCTCACTTGCATTTTCTAAGGAGTATTCAACATGGTTATATTTTTTCTGATTCTTTGTCAGCGATTTATAAATTAAGATCTGCTTCATCCATGCAAATAGTTGGCCTTCACTCTTACCTCTAAATTCCTTTATCTTATCAAAAACCACCACAAAAGTATCCTGCAAGTTATCTTGGGCTTCTTGCATAGATTTACCGTACAATCTCGCAATCGACATTAATTTTTTACTGTAGGCAAAAACAAGTTCTTTAAAAGCTTGTTCTTCCTTAGCTTGTAATCTTTTTATGAGATTCTCTACATTCATTAATATTTTTAGATCTTGACAATAACATCAAAAATGACTTCCTCTATATTACCCGGATAAGTTGATAAATCAAGAACTTCTATCTCCCCCACATGCACACCTTGAAATTGAATTAAATCAAAAACACCTTGATTTATAACCGTTGCCTCACATTCTCCTTCTATTCTGAAACCTTGAGTCGGAAATGTAATCATATAAGTCACATCATCTTCATTCGGATTATAATAGAAATCACAATCCACAACAGGTAATAAAATTAGTGGATTAAAAATATCCCAATCTGTTCCGAAAACTTGGATAAAATAATTTTCATCTGATCCCGCATTTATAACTTCTACAGATGACAAGTAATCATTTAAAAATGTATCTTGAAGTTCCCAGTTTTTACCCTCGTACTGAATATTAATTTCTGGCACAAAATAACCCTCACAAACTTCGAGCAATAATTCTATTTCTCCTTCAAAATTCTCTTCCTGGACCAAGCTAATCATTGAGTTCGTAACATCAATTCCGTATATCTCTACAGTTGTACTTCCAGAACAACCTGGGAATACTTGCTGAAAACTGCCATCACTTTCGATTGGAATAGTATAATGAAATTCATTTGATTGGATAACAGCAAAGGCGATTTCAATTTCTCCATTCATGCAATTATCGAATGTCCCGCTGACCGATACCGTTTCTATATTTCCATCAAGCAAAACATCTCCTATTTGTGTATCAATATTAAAAGAACCTAAATCAATATCCACCAAAGATATACCACATGGCCCAATCACTGCCAACTTCAAATCTTTTCCTTTCGGCACCTTAACCGTAAAGTATCCTCCTTCACCTGTATAGCCAAATGTGCAAAATCCACTTGACAAATCATTGATTTTTAATTGACCACTCTCGTAAGGATTATCGTCCAATGATAAATAACCTGATATCTCTACAAATGGAAATGGAGCATCACAATTCCAAAAAGAAAAATGGCTTACCTGACCCACATATTCGTTACCAATTAGGATGGCCTCTCCTTCCTCTTCCCAGTTTCCTGAAAATTCATTAAAGTGCCACAATGGTATTACATTAGGTGCACTAGCAAGCAATTCGTTCGGAACAAGCATTTTTATAGTAGCAGTTTCGCCTTCCGGCAAATTTAAGTACTCTCCTTGTGAACTTTGTAATTCAACACCTAGCATCCCATATGTTGCCAAGGCACTTAGATTCCCTTCTTTGTCAATGCCTGTTAACTCACCCGGCATCTGATCAAATGTTTCTAGAGCCGTTGGGTCCAACCACTTAGCAAAAACTTCAACATCACCAATGTAATTCTCGCCGTTGACTTTTCTATAGTTTCCAGCTGGCAATTCAATAGAACAACCTTCCACCTGTACACTCCCACCAATTTGAGTAGATACTATGTCACTAAGTTCTTTTCTAATTAATTGAACGCGAATATTTGTAGTTCCATTTAGTTCAGATGAGAATTTTCTTGAACCTAAAAAATAGCCATTCTTTTCAACCTGAATATATCCTGCATCTTGACTAATCAGTTCATCTTGAAATGAAAAAACCCCAACTTCATTTGTAAAAGTATTCAAAGCACCCAAACTTACAACTGCATTAGAAACACCATTACCGTCATCATCTAAAATTAAACCTACAACCGAACTTTCAACAATAATATTTGGCTCGTCACTTTGACTTATATCATTAAACTCATCTAGGTTGTCTCTTTGACACGAGGCTACCATAATGATCAAACTAAGGAAAATAATGAATTTTTTCATTTATTAATATTTAAATCAACTGCGTTAATACATAGACAACTATACATGGATATTTGTCAAAGCATAAAAACGCTGCAAACATTAGCAAAATTTGTAGATTTTATTAATATTTTGAGTTTAAAGCCCATTTTTACGATGAAAAAAAAACTTTAGCTACAATATTTGTCATATTAACGGCTAATCTGCACGCACAATTAATTTATACCAATATTACATCAAAACAGAATATTCAAGTATCTACAGATGAAAAAGACAGAAATGAATTTGAACTTATAAGTAACTACAACAGATTTTGGCTTAGCCAAAATCCAACTTTTGAAACCGACCACTCCGATGCTTGGATAACTCAAACAAGAACTGTATTAAACTTGGTAGACTGTACAGTTGGGAGGAGACACACAATGTTTACCCCAACAGATGGAATCAACCAGAAAAACAAGAATTTCCATATCTGAATTTAATAAACTGTATCTAAAATGAAACCAGAGGATTTTATGTTTCAATATGAAGGAAATCAAAAAGAAATTCTTGACTACTTCCACCACATGTTCACTGAAGAATTAGGGCTCACTTGCAAAATGAGGTGGAAGCTCCCGTTCTATTTTCTAAATAGTTGGATACTCTACTTAAATCCTACAAAAAACAATACCGTAGAAATTGCATATGTAAGAGGCAATGAGCTATCTAATGCAAATGGCTTGATGGATTTTAAAAATCGCAAACAAATTATGACCACTGAAATTAAAGATTTAAAATCTATGCCAATAGAAGGAATATTGGATAACTTACAAGAAGCATTAATGATTGATGAAACTGTTCCCTACAATGTTAGAAAGAAGCAAAATAAATTTAACAAATGAATGTAAAATTAAAATTTGATTCAGTTAATGAGAACTTCTCTCCTAAAGTGATTGGCGAAGTGAACGATGTATATGTAAAAATCGCAAAAATAAAAGGCGATGATATTCCATGGCACAATCATAGAAACGAAGACGAACTTTTTTACATCATAGAAGGAAGCTTATTATTTGAAATTGAAGATCAAGAAAGCTTTACTATGAAGGAAGGAGATCTTTTTATCATTAAGCGAGGAATAAATCACAAGGTCTCTGCCAAAGAGGAATGCAAAATCATGTTGATAGAAAACAAAACTACTGCTCATACTGGAGAGGTAGATTCAGTTGTAACAAAAACAATAGAAGAGCAACTTTCCTAAAAGATGAAAATTAAATACAAATTTTTTTGGTTGAGTTTGATCATTCTCTTTATTGCTTTATTTATGCCTATTAATGGCGAAGCCCCAGGGCCCTCTTTTGACAAAATAGCCCACGTACTTTTATTTGCATTTGTATCAATGAATGTATGTTTTTACTTTCTTTCAAATAAAAACCATTTGATTCTTGTCTCAATTTTTATTTGCACACTTCCCTTTTTAACAGAGTTTCTTCAGAAATATATCCAGGGAAGAAATTTTGATGTTAATGATATTATGGCAGATGTATTAGGTATTTTTTTTGGAATTATAATTTACTTTTTATTTAAAAATCTTATTATAAAGGTCTATACCCTCCTAGGCGAAATAACGCAGATTGAGAATTTAGGCCAATGACATCTCATATATTTTTATGGTAGGAGAAATCAACAATAGAGAAGAATTGGAACGAAATAATATATTTAATAGATAAAATTATATCTTGATGCAATGAGTCTAAGAGTAGCAGGCTAGGTCCATACCGTAAGTCGATATTTTTAGCAATTCATAATAATTATTTCATATAAACTACTTTCTATGATTTACGGTTCAAGAGCATCTGCCATCAATCAGTTTCGCATCAATAACACTCTATGTGCTCATTGCAGCGAAAACGCACCACAAAATGTAACAGTATTTGGTAGATACGTACACATACTATGGATACCAATTTTTCCAATAGGAAAAATTCCAGTTTCCGAATGTACCAATTGCAAAAAGACAATTGCAAAAGAAGAATTTTCCAACGAATTAAATAAAGGCTATCAAGAACAATTACTTAATACCAAAGCTCCCAAAAAGCACTGGATAGGACTCATGCTCATTGGCGCATTTATCTTATTTGTAAAAGTAAGCTCCATGTTTTCAAGCCCAACTCCTGCCTCAACTTATAATGGCCCATTATCCGAGTCCGCATTAAATGCTGATTATAGAGCGGGTTACCTGGAGACAGACATGTATAGTATGACAAAGAATCCAATGCAAGTAAGCGATTCTTCAGCCTTTCTCATCAAGTCATTCTTTGATGATTTTCTCACTGATGAAGTGGACAAAGCCAATATAGAATATTTTACTAGAGCGCAAGGAAACAATCATATAACACTTCTTAGAATTCCAGAATTCGACCGATTTGCTGATGATGACAAGAGAGGACTTCTCGACATGGTTCAGACATTGTTGGATACTCAAGAAAATTTAACTGATAGGCAAAAATACATTGGAATCTTCAATGAAATAAATTTAAAGGCAGTGAAAACACCAGAGACCAAAATGGTGAGCAGCACGGTACCAAAGAATTATATTTATGAATTTTATGGCGAAAAAAAAACTGAGTAATTCGTAATTCTATTATTCTTGACCAAGCACTAAATTTATAAGATGATTATTAGAGATTTATTTACAGAAAAAGGCGTCCAAGAAACTGTGGACAGAATCAACAAACTTACTCCCACGACAAAAGCTGAATGGGGCAAAATGAGTGTTGACCAGATGTTAGCACATTGTAATGTGGCCTATGAAATGGTCTTTATTGATGGAAAATACAAAAAACCAGGAGCTTTTGGTAAGTTTATGGTTAAGCTCTTTGCAAAGAAAGCAGTAGTTGGACCAAAACCCTACCCCATAAGCGGTAGAACGGCACCAGACTTTATCATAAATGGCGCAAGAGATTTTGAAGTAGAAAAAAATAAATTGATTAGTTATATCATGATGGTCAATAAACTTGGACCAGATCATTTTGATAACAGAGAATCCCACTCTATGGGTAAATTGTCAACTAATGAGTGGAACACATTATTTTCCAAGCATCTAGATCATCACTTAATGCAATTCAACGTATAAATGCCAAAAGAATTAGATCAGTTTGACATATCGGGCCAATCAGTGAAAAATGCTGAAACCGGTAAGATGTTTGGTCACCCTGTTTATAAAGTAAAAGGAAAAGCCTTTACTTGCTTTTTTCATAAAGACATGGTCTTCAAATTAGATCCTAAAAATCTTGAAAAGGCTTTAGCATTGAAAGGCAGTCAACTTTTTGATCCTTCTGGAAAAAAAAGATTCATGAAAGAATGGGTGCAGGTCAAATACTCACACAAAAATGAATGGCCTAAACTCTCGAATGCAGCAGCAAAATATGTTTTAAGTTTGCTAAAATAATTATACTCAAAAATATACTGCGAGTAAGTTTTTAATCTTTTTGCCAAAAATTACATCAACACTTGCAGAAATATTATTCTTAAATCTAGTTGTAGAATAATTATATATAAATTTGTGTATTAAAAGTTTTTCTACAACAACTCAATACTGACTGCAAAGTATATGTCATTTGAGACATTTCTCGAAAAACTTTACAATTTCAAAGCAGCGAAATTAGAGTAATAGAGTTTAGATATTGAACATCAAGATTTAGTAAGTGAGGTGCTTTCAATCTTTCTATACTAGTCAAACGAAACGAGAACATTTTCCCGTACTTGTTTTAAAATAAACAGGTATTGTTGTTATCCCATGCAACACATCCAAATAGATTTCCACTGCTTAAAAAGCATTAGATTGAGTTTCTTCAGTCTAAAAAAATAACAATGAAATTATCACAATGCATAAATATTTTGCATTGCTAAGATGATTATTTAATGCTAGCGTTATCGCCTTAAAACGATTATGAGTTAGTTGTTAAATAAGAGAGAGGGCTTAGGGGTGGACACCAACTTGTGAAAGGAAGGCCACCCCTTTTTTTTATCAGATCCAGATTTATCCCCGCAAACAAATTAAGCAATACCGGTTCCCGGTTCTCGGCTCTCGGCTCTCTGTTCCCACTTCCCGCTTCTCGCTTCTCGCTTCTCGGTTCTCGCTTCTCGCTTCCCGCTTCCCGCTTCTCCGTTCTCGGTTCTCCGTTCTCGGTTCTCCGTTCTCCGTTCTCCGTTCTCCGTTCTCCGTTCTCCGTTCTCCGTTCTCCGTTCTCCGTTCTCGGTTCTCGGTTCTCGGTTCTCGGTTCTCGGTTCTCGGTTCTCGGTTCTCGGTTCTCGGTTCTCGGTTCTCGGCTCTCGGTTCTCGGTTCCCACTTCTCGGTTCTCGGTTCTCGGCTCTCGGTTCCCACTTCTCGGTTCTCGGCTCTCGGTTCCCACTTCTCGGTTCTCGGTTCTCGGCTCTCGGTCAAAAATAAATTTCATCCTTCCCTTCTTTTTATTTAACTTCCGTGAAACTAAAATTGGGAACGATGAAACAATTACTTTTATGCCTAACTATGATAATAAGCTTACAATTAGAAGGGCAGATTGACCTTGGATACCAACTACCACACAAAGACATATTAGATTTAGCGGATGCACCACTGCCTCCTAGGTTTTTCATCAATGATGAAGCCACCGTCGGAGTTTTGTTTTCCAGGAGTAATTTTAAGACAATAGAAGAGTTATCGGAGGAAGAAATGAGATTAGCAGGCCTTCGAATCAACCCAAAAACAAATATTTCAAGCAGAACTAGATATTATACCAAGATAGAAATAATGGACATCAAATCTGGAGAAGTTCACTCAATAAAAGGCCTTCCAGAAAGAGCTCGGTTTGCAAATCTAACTTGGTCCCCTAATCAGAAAAAAATGTCCTTTACAACCACTGAAGTTGATGGTGTTGCTTTATGGGTAATTGATATTGATAGTAAGTCAGCAAAAAAAGTTACTGATGCAGATCTAAATGCAAATATGCGTGGATCGATCGCTTGGATGAAAGATTCTAAAAGCATCTTATTTCGGAAGGTATTCAACAAAGGGGGTCTAATCAATGCTGAAGAGGCAATTCCAACTGGACCTACCATCTCAGTTAATGATGGAAAAAAAGCACAAAATAGAACCTACCAAGATTTATTGAAAAACAAAACAGACGAACACAACTTCGAACAGTTGGCTACCTCAGAAATCTATAAGGTAGATATGACCGGCAAACAAACCAAATGGAAAGATGCTGGCATGTATAGCTATACTTCTGTATCACCAGATGGCAAATATATTTTGCTGGGAGAAATACAAAGACCATTCTCCTACATAGTCCCTTATCGTAGATTCCCTACCGATTATATAATTTATGATTCAGATGGTAATGAAGTAAAGAAGTTTCTTAAAATACCACTTACTGAAGATTTGCCGAAAGGCTTTATGGCCTCTAGAAAAGGACCTCGTGTTTTGCGTTGGAGAGATGATCAACCAGCGACCTTAGTCTGGGCAGAAGCACTCGATGAAGGAGACCCAGAAATTGAAGTTGAACATAGGGATATAATCTACCAACAAAGTGCTCCATTCACAGCTAAACCTCAAATGTTATTAAAAACAATAAATCGATTCAATTCTATCGAATGGGGTGATGATGGGCTTGCAATTTGCTACGATTATTGGTGGAACGATCGAAACACCAAAGCCTACCTCTTCAATCCTTCTGATAATTCAGTAGAGATAAAAATATTGCATGACAGAAACTACCAAGATAGATATAATGATCCAGGAAATTTTGTAACAAAAATAAATGAATACGGCAAAGATGTAATTTATTCAAAGGATGGAAATGTATTCCTTATAGGTGATGGTTATTCTGATGATGGCATATATCCATTTGTTGACAAACTAAATCTTGCCACCAACAAAACTGAAAGACTTTACTCAGCAAGTGACAAAACAAAATTGGAAAGACTTTGGTATGCAGTGGACATGGATGAGGGCAAAATACTTTCACAACTTCAATCGCCAACAGAGTATCCAAATTTTTATTTGAGAGATATTGATGACGGATCAGCAACTCCAATCACAAAATTCGAAAACCCATTCAAAGCATTAGAGAATGTTAGTAAGGAATTAATCAATTACAAACGTGATGATGGAGTCGAATTATCAGCCACACTATATTTGCCGGAAGGCTACGATAAAAGCAAAGATGGAAAATTACCGATGGTCATGTGGGCCTACCCTAGAGAATTTAAAGATGCAAGCACAGCAGGTCAAGTAACACAGTCTGAAAATGAATTTACATATCCTTATTATGGCTCTCCAATATATTGGGTAAATAGAGGTTATGCCGTGCTCGATGATGCCGCATTTCCTATTGTAGGACTAGGCGAAGTGGAACCAAATGATACATTTATCCCACAATTGGTTGGAAATGCAAAAGCAGCTATTGACGCCGTAGATAATATGGGCTATATCGATAGAGATAAAGTTGCTGTAGGAGGCCATTCGTATGGAGCCTTTATGACCGCCAACCTTTTATCGCATTCAGATCTATTTGCAGCAGGAATTGCAAGAAGTGGAGCTTATAATAGAACTCTAACGCCATTTGGATTCCAAGCTGAAGAAAGAACATATTGGGAAGCACCAGAGATTTACTATGGAATGTCACCATTTATGCACGCAGACAAAATGAAAACTCCGCTTTTGCTTATCCACGGACAGGCTGATAACAACTCAGGAACCTACCCAATGCAGAGCGAGCGGTACTTTAATGCGCTCAAAGGCCTTGGAGCAACCGTAAGATTGGTCATGTTACCTAAAGAAAGTCATGGGTATTCTGCTAGAGAGTCAGTCATGCATATCCTGTGGGAACAGGATGAATGGTTAGAAAAATACGTAAAAAATAAAAATAAGACGGACGAAGAGAAACCATAACTAGACTTTATTCCTATTTTTGGGTAGGATATGAAGAAACAGATAGACTTTCTAATTCAAGGAGTAAAGAATATTAAAGAAGTAGGCGCTTTAACAAGAAGTGGACCCATACTTTGTAAGAAAATGATTCTTCCTGTACCATCTAATAAAGATGTTGTTGTTGTCGAATTAGGAGCTGGAGATGGTGTCATTACAAGGCATCTTTTAGAAAAAATAACACCAAACTCAAAAGTTATCTCTATCGAATTGCTAGAAGATTTACATAAAAACCTAGCACTTATTGAAGATGATAGACTAGTCGCATTACATGAAACGATAGACAATCTTGATAAAATTCTTGATGAACTCGAGATCGACAAATTTGACCACATGGTTTCAGCTGTGCCATTTATGATTATGGACAATGAATATGTGATTGAATTCCTCAAAAAATACAAAAAAAGAATTAAAAAGGGCGGATCCTTCACTCAGGTGCATTATGGATTCAAAAGGAAATTTTACGAAAAGATTTTCGGGAATGCAAAGGTTCATTATGTAGCAGCAAACGTTCCTCCTGCCTTGGTCGTCGAAAGCACAATTGTCTAAAGACAATGCAGTACCTAAAATTAGAGAATGTCAATAAGTCTTATGGTGAAAAAGTCCTGTTTAAGGATTTAAATCTAACCATTTCAAAAGGGCAAAAAATTGCGCTAATTGCCCGAAATGGTAGTGGCAAATCTACCCTACTAAGAATAATATCAGGAGAAGAAGCAGGTGAAGGTGAAAATTCCAAAGTCATGATGGCAAATGACATAAAAATCTCTGTCTTAAAACAAGAACCTGATTTTCATCAAGATGATACTGTCCTTGAAGCAATCTACTCGCTAGATAATCCCAAAATTCAACTGCTAAAAGAATTTGAGATAGCAAGCCTTGAAAACAATCAAGACAAAATTCAAAAGATCATGATAGGTCTGGATGATCTCAAGGCCTGGGATTTTGATGCGAAAATTAAAGAGACTCTGGGTAAGTTGAACATTAAAAACCTTCAACAAAAAGTTTCTGTTCTTTCAGGGGGACAAAGGAAAAGGGTTGCTTTGGCAAAATTGATGATTGAGGAGCCAGAGTTCATCATTATGGATGAGCCTACCAATCACCTTGATTTAGATATGATTGAATGGTTGGAGGAATACTTATCTGCCGATAAAATCACCTTGCTCATGGTTACCCATGATAGATACTTTCTAGAAAGAATTTGTAATGAAATTATTGAGATCGACAATGGAAAAGTATTTACTTATCGCGGAAATTATACAGATTATTTAGAAAAGAAAGCTGCAAGAATTGAAAACGAAGCTTCAAATTTTGGTAAGCTAAAAAAACTATATAAAAAAGAACTCGATTGGGTCAGAAAACAACCTTCTGCTAGAGGAACAAAAGCAAAATCACGTGTTGATAAATTTCACGCTATTAAAGATGATGTGAAATCACATAAAACAAATGAGGAGATGCAATTGCATGTCCAGACCAGTAGGCTTGGTGGCAAGATATTAGAAGCACATGCCATTGGAAAGTCTTTTGGAGATATTAAAATCGTTCAAGATTTTTCCTACAAATTTCGGAAGGGAGAGCGCTTAGGTATTGTTGGACCAAATGGTAGTGGTAAATCAACATTGATCAACTTGCTTACAAAACAAATCAGACCTGATAGTGGAAAAATTGTCATTGGAGGCACTGTCACATTTGGATACTACCACCAAGAAGGATTGCAGTTGGAATCTGACAAAAGAGTGATAGATGTCATCAGAGATGTTGCAGATTATATTCCTTTGGATAAAGGAAAGAAATTAATGGCCGAGCAATTATTGGAAAGATTTCTTTTCCCAAGACCACAACAGCAAGTCTACGCATCCAAACTAAGTGGAGGAGAAAGAAGAAGGTTGTATCTACTGAAAGTTTTAATGGCCAATCCAAACTTTCTAATTTTAGATGAGCCAACCAATGACTTAGATATCATTACTTTAAATATTCTTGAAGAATACCTCATGCAATTCCCAGGATGTCTTATTGTAATTTCTCACGATAGATTCCTTCTCGACAAGTTGGTCGAGCATCTATTCATCTTGGATGGAAACGGCAATATTAAAGATTATAATGGAAGGTATTCTGAGTATAGGAAAATTCAAAAACAAGAGAAATACGCAAAGCCTAAGGTTGAAAAAGTAATTAGCGAAGAGTTCATTGACCAAAAAGAAAGAAAAAAGAGAAAAAATAAATTAAACAATCTTGAAAAGAAAATAGCAGAGCTTGAGGAATCAAAGTCAAAGATTGAAAAACAGTTCGAAGACACCAGCTTAGAAATAAATAAGATTCAAGAACTTTCAAAAAAACTTCAATCTATCAATACAGACTTAGAGGCAACCGAAAATGAATGGTTAGAATTATCAGAAACTATGGAATAGTTTTTACTGAAGAAAATCTGCAGCAACTACAAATCTCTGATTCTCATACGCACTTCTCTAGAATATTTTGAATCTTCTCTTAGCTTATCTACCCTTTCCGCAAATTCCTCCTCCATCAAATTATCTTTGATTAGATTTTGAGCTTTTTCGAAGGTATTACAAATATTATTTACCAAAACATCAGAATAAAAATCGTACTCGCGCATAAAGTTCAGAGCAGTCTCAGAGGTAAACAAATAAATATCAATCATCTCATAATCAAGAATAGTAGATTTTCTAGTTTCAGACAAAATTTTGTTAACCTTCTGTATCCGAGGTCTACGCGGTTTTCTATAACTTTTTGTTAGATACTTTTTGGCTATCTCTTTCTTAGCCTTATCAAAGACTCTCTTTCGGTCTTTATCTGTCCCAAGGTCCATTTTATAGAAAGTTTTTACCGAATCCAATTGGGTATAGATTCGTAAAAGTTCTTCTTTTAACTCTTCCTCATTCAGAGAATCAATAAATTTTTTGAAATTACTTAATCTCATCTGCAACGAAAATATAAAAGAAGACATAGTATAAGTAAGAATAGACAAGAAGATTTGCCAAACAAGGGTCTAATCTCCAATATTCTCGCTTTGGTTGGGTAATTTTTGGTAATTAGTCAACTAAGTCTTGAAGGACAGTTAATATTAAAAAATTGTTAAGCCATTGGAGCGAATTTTCATTCAAAAACGTTAATTTACTAAATGAAGTAATCCCATGGTTTCATTTACAAATCAAACAAAGTCAACTTCTAATGAAAACCAAAATGATATTACTGAGTGTGATATTATTTCTTGGCTGTTTATCGATAAGCGCCCAAGATTTACACTACTCAAATTATAATTACGCGCCTCTTTATCTCAATCCTGCCAACACTGGAGCATTCAACGGCAATATTCGTGCAGGCGCATCTTACAGAGATCAATTTCGAACATTTATTGGCGAAGCCTATCAAAGTACAATGATTTGGGTAGATAGTCCTGTTTCATTCGTAGTCAACGAAAAAATGTGGATAGGACTCGGTCTTAATATGTTTGCCGACAAAACAGGAGATCTTGGCCTTGGCACTAGTGGTGCAATGGGGAGTTTCGCTTTCCATTTTTCTTTAGACGACAGTTATAGAAGTGTTCTTGCACTAGGAATACAATATGGTGCTATCCAAAGAAAATTTTCATCTGCAGAAGCAGCATTCTTTGCCGATGATCTAGCTCAAGGAAATCCTACAAGCCAAGACCACGAACTGCTTCGAGATTTTAATACAACATACTCAGATATTAATGTAGGTCTGACTGCCACTTTCAAAACGTCAAAATATAATAAGTTACAAATCGGGGCTTCCGTCTATCACATCAATAATCCACAATTCTTTTTTGGACAAGGTAGTGCTGGCACAAATGTAAATCCACGATTAAATATTTACTCAACATATAGGATGGAGTTAACCAACAAATTTACGCTTACTCCTGGCGCATACTACTCAAGGATGAGCAATGCTCAGAACATTCAAATACAGTTGAACGCTGAAAGCCTATTGAAGAAAGGTGGAAACACAATATTGACCTATGGTATGGGATACAGATTGAGTGATGCACTTCAATTTTTCGTAGGCTCCATTTACAAAAGTTGGGAGTTCGGGATTAGCTATGACCTGACAACTTCTACAGCGAGAAGTTTTAACAATACAGTAGGTGGTCTCGAATTAGGAGTTAAGAAAGTTTTTACACTATACAAGAAACCAAAAATAAAAGTACTTCAAATTTGCCCTCGGGTTTAAATCATTATTTCACATGAAAATTAATATCATCAAAAATTTATTCTTGAGTATTTTATGCATTTGTTTTTTCCAAACAAACGCACAAGATCTTCATAGAAAATTTGCAGATTTACCTTGTTTCAATAAAAACTTCAACACCATTGTTCATGTTGCAGTTGACTCCTTAAACAGAGACCCAATTGCAAGCGAACAATTTGTAAACCAGTTGCTACGTGAAACATCGGAGTTCTTTGCTCCAATATGTCTTTCTTTTACAGCATGTGAAGTGAATGTTATTGAGGACAACTACTCTTATGCAAATTTACAAGATTTCCCTATTCCACTTGAAGAAAGAATTGAGAAGATGGAGGCCCTCTTTCACAAACCAAGGAGAATAAATATTTTCTTGGTCGATTCTATTCAAAATGTTGAATGTGGCATAGGTAGATTTGAAGGCATAAAAACTGAAACAGAAGCAATTGTTATCGTTGAATTAAACAATTGCCCTGACATGAAAACTTCTCAGAACTTAGCACATCAACTTGGTCATCTCTTTGGTCTATACGACACGTTCGCAAATCAAAATCCACATGAACTTGTTGACGGAAGTAATTGCACCACTGCTGGAGACCTTATTTGCGATACGCCAGCAGATCCATATGGTAGAGTCATCCCAATACCCGGTGATTCGGTAAACTTTTCCTTTAGCTATCTACGAGGCTGTGAATTTATATTTGAAGCGCAAGATCCAAACGGTGAATATTATCAACCTGATGTGGGAAATATCATGTCAGCCTACGCTTGTAAATGTGGCTTCACTCGTGAGCAATATCTCAAAATGTCGGATGTGTACTTTAGTTCATCAGTAAAACAATTTTAAAATGATCAGATATATATATACAACAATAGCTTTGGTATGTATGACTGTATTTGGTCAACTACATGCACAAACCGCAAATATAGACTCAGGATGTATCCCTCTTGATGTTCAATTTAATGCACCCAATCAAACAGAATACTATTGGGATTTTAAAGATGGAACAGTTTCCAATCTTCAAGACCCTAATCATATTTTCACCAATGCCGGTGACTACAATGTAGATCTTTATACAAGCCAAGGTGGCACGCTCGTTGGGTCTATTCTTATTAAAGTATATCCAGACCTTATTGTAGAGATAACGACAGATGATATTTCAGGCTGTATCCCATTGGAAGTTCAATTTAGACCAGAAATCACTAAGCATCCAGACATCATTATTCAAGATGTTATTTGGACTTTCGGAGATGGAGGGTCGTCAAACGATCTTGAACCTGTGTATACCTACAATCAAGCAGGAACTTATGACGTAAGTATCAAAGTTATTACTTCAGTTGGTGAATGTGATAAAACTATTCAGTTTGATGATTTCATAACAGTATCTGGAGTAGAGGCAAAATTTAATGCAAATAAATATTCCTCTTGTGACGCACCTGATGTTTTTACTTTTACCAACATCACAACAGCTGAACCAGGTCATACATATGAATGGGATTTTGGTAATGGTGAAAGCTTTTCAGGTTATCAACCAGGCTCCGTTACATATACTCAAAATGGACTTTATGAAATAACACTTTCAGTGGCAAATACAACTGGCTGTGTATCATCAGCAAAGCGTTTTATTAATATAGGACCTCCAGTATTTAACTTGGACTTTGATAATGTCATATGCTTTAACAAAATTGAAATTTTACAAAACAACACGGTAGCAGATGAGTTTATTTGGGAATTTGAAGAAAGTCCCGATCTTATCGTTCTTGATGAAGATACACCTAGCCCAAGCTTGATCGCCACCAAAACTGGAACTTATGATGTCAAATTAACAGCAGTCTCCTTTTTAGGCTGTACATCAGATACATCATTTACATTGACGATTGATGTTGTTAATACTAATTTTACTTTGGGACCAGATGTAACTTGTGCAGAGCAATTTACAGTAATACTAGAAGCGGAAGATTTAAATCACCAATCCTATACGTGGCTTGAATTTAATCCTGATGGTACAGATTTTACAACTAATCTTCCGACTGCCACACAAGTATACAATGCGCCTCCTAGAGATTCATTTTATGTAAACTACCCAGACACACTATTTTATGAATTGGCTGTAGTCTCTCAATATGGTTGTGTAGATTCTTTAGAAAAGGGTCTTGTCATAAGGAAGCCAGAGGCATTTTTCGTCCCTGACGAGGTCCTAGGTATTGGTAGCTTAACGGTGAACTTCCAAGATCAAAGTTATTCAAAACAACCAATCGTTTCACGAGTGTGGAACTGGGGTGATGGTGGTACCGATACCTTTACCAACAATGAACTCAACCATACGCGCACCTATGGAATTGGAGTCTATTACGTGAGACTTACTATTACAAATGATGAAGGATGTATAGATGATTCCGAGTTAATAAAAATAACCGTAATCGACCCTGATGACCTAACCGGTCTGATAGGAACAGCAACTGCAAACGGAGTGGCTGGTGATCTACAAATATGTGTTGGTGATTCAGTTACAGTACTTTATTTGAATCCTGCACCTGACCTTATAGATTTCCACTTCAATACTGATTTGGGAAGATTCAATCAATGTTGGAAAAGTGACATAGGAACACACGCTTTCCTTTATCCAGGAGATTTCTCTATGGGCTGGACCTTGGAAGTTGAAGGTGTATTCTTTCACCAAGACAGAATTGGCGAACTTACTGTCGATGGAGCACATTCCAAAATTGGATACGAAACAGATTGTGACGACATCTACAATGTTGACTTTGAAAGCAAAAGTATAAATGCTAACAAGCTCGAGTGGTTTATAGATGGAGCTATGGTTAGTACACAAGAACAATTCTCACACAACTTCACAACACTCGGAAGACATCTTGTCGAGCTTCATGCTACTGACACCAATTCACCTTGTGCAGCACATGTTGATACTGCTAGTGTATGGATAACCGATATAAAAGCTGACTTCGTAGTGCCTAAGAATATGTGTGACTCAACCATATATTTATTAGACGCTTCTGCAAGTTTAGATGTACATGATGATTGCCATGAAGGATACTTATGGAACTTTGATTTTCATAGACCAAGAGAGGTTGGAGAGGATTCATTGTACCATCAATTTCCACGTGGACGTCAAAAGATTACTTTGACAACCGAAGATATCAATGGATGCAAAGATTCAAAAACCAAATGGGTTAATGTTTATGGCATGGATCCGTTATTCCCATTAGACAGCACTTTCTGCTTGCCACATACTGCTCAATTATCAGATCAAACAATTGCAGATACTACAGCAGTTGGCTGGGAATGGAGTTTTGGTTCTACTGATCAAAATCCGCAATATACATTTACAGAAGATGATCTTGACTTAACAGGAAACTTGCTTGTTACATTGACTGTTGAGGATGCGATAGGATGTATGGACGAATACCAACAGCTAGTAGATCTTTATGAACCAGCGAGTAATATAAAAGTAAATAAAGGTCCAAATGTCTGTACGGGAGAAACAATTACTTTCTCAGCAGATGATTTTGAAGATCAAGGTTCATTCCTAACCTACGAATGGGATTTTGGTCAATATGGAACTTCCAATGAAGACATTCCGCAAATTACTTTTACAGAGGCGGGTGTAACTGATGTTATGTTGACATTTACTGAAGACTCATCCGGATGTATGGGTGATACAACTATTCAGATAAATGCGATTGCAGAACCAGTTGCAGATTTCATGACTTCTGTTGATACACTAGAAACTTTATGTCATCCTGAGACAATAGAATTTACAAACCTTTCACAGACTGAAGGTCCAGTATTCTACAATTGGGATTTTGGCAACGGTATCACCTCTGGCTTAGAAGATCCAGCTATCTCTTATGACAAAGGAATTTACACAGCCACTATGATCATCAGATCAGTTTACGGTTGCTCAGATACGCTTTCGCAAATGTTTGAACTTATAGGACCAGAAGGTCTTGCCGAAATTGATAAAAGTGAAATTTGTATAGGAGATGAAATTACTTTGAGTGTTACAGATCTTGTAGATGTAAATTCATATACTTGGGATTTTGGTGATGGAACCACAGCAGATGATGTATCCCCAGTAACTCATATTTATGATTTACCATCTGACGAAACAAATATCAGTTTGATTTTACGATCAACAGATACTGGTTGTGAATTGATACAAACCATCCCAGTCACCTTACATAGTGTCTTTGCTGACTTCGAATTAGAAAGCCAAGAAGGGTTCTGTGATGGTGTCTTCTCCTTAACGGACCTCTCCTTAGGTGCAGATACTTATGAGTGGATATTTGGAAGTCAATCTTCAAGTGGCACAAGTCCAGAATTTGAATACGAAAGTGCTGGAGAAGTGGATGTTCAATTGACGGTAACAGATGCGGCAACTGGCTGCGAACATACAAATCTCAAAACCATTCTTCTAGATGGTATCGATGAGAAAGGAGAACTACCAAATGTATTTTCACCAAACGGGGACGATAGGAATGACTTTTTTAATGTCTCCACGGCGCCAGGAAATGAAGAGGCTATTGAAATTATAGAATTTAAAGTCTATAATAGATGGGGAGAGTTGATCTATGATAATGATACTCCTGCTACAGGATGGAACGGCTTCTACGAAAGCGAAATAGCTCCCGCAGAAGTTTATTCTTATTTCATAGAATACAGTGTTGACGGCTGCAACAATAAAACTAAAAAAGGTAATATCACCTTAGTAAGATAAAACTGATAGAGTAATCTATCAGTTGATGCTAGAAAAAATATCGGCCGCAAAAAAGTTTGCAGCCGATATTTTTATATAAACTAATCTTGAAATCATGAAACAACTTCTACTTACAACCCTACTCTGCCAAATTGGTCTTATTGTTTATTCACAATCAGTGAAGTTCCCTACCGAAAATGGTAAGTGGTGTTATCAATATTATGACGAAGGCAATAATCAACAATATAATTGGGAACGCTGTGTCGAAATTACTGGGGATACCATCATAGAAAATAAAGTTTATGCCAAGGCAGAGGCTCCTTTATACTTTACCTATTGGTCTGTCCCTAGCCCTTATATTTTCAGAGAAGAAAATGGTAAAGTATTCATCTGGAACCATGAAGGATCCACAGAACATCTGGCCTATGATTTCAATCTAACAGTACAAGATACTTTTACCAACAGTTATTATTGGGGTCCACCAGAAGAAGTGACCATGGTGGTGAATTACATTGATACAATTATAGGTACTGATGGAATTGAAAGGCGTCAATATTATCTTGAAGGAGACGATAATTCTACAAAATGGGTAGAAGGCATCGGAGATGCATATTGGCCTTTTTGGCATCCTAATTATTATGGTGGGACGTCCCTAAGCGGAGGTTATAACTTCATTTGTTTTTCAGACTCCACGGATATAAATTTTATAACTGACGGCTATAATGAAATGGATTGCCTTGATGCTTCACCAATTAAAAATACTCATCAGTTGCTCGATATAATAATTTTCCCCAATCCAAGCAATACATTAACTACATTTCTTTCGGAAGATAAAAGCATCGATCATTTATATATCTATAATCTTCAAGGACAAGTCATTTATTCCACTTCCGTAAATGATACGCAGCTGGAATTAAATCTGTCAAGCTTTATTTCTCCAGGACTCTATCATTGTGAAATTATTGGAGAAGATAATTCTAGAGCTACCAAAAAAATAGTTCTACTACCGAATTGATGCTGATTTTATTTAGGCTCTCTTAGTTTCTTTTTATCTTGGCAAGACAAATTAGCAAATATGAGCTTAGACAATGACTTTCTAGATCTAGAGAAAAAGAAGCACAACAGTCTATTTGGTATTATTTCAACTGCAATCGCTATTTTGTGGTTAGCATACTTAGTCATCCCAAGATATCTTGGAGCTTCAATTTATTCAAATGACGCACTTATTCCAATCATGGCATTGCAATTTATGGGAACTTCATTTGCTATCATTTCTATTAAGAAAAAAGAATCGAGAAGTATCCTATATTTAATAGGGTTAATTATCAACGGAGTAGGCTTTCTATACTTCCTAATAAATCAAATTTTCTAAGATGAAGGATACACCTATAATAATCAAAAAAACGTTTCCTGTTACAAAAGAAAAACTTTGGTCAGCACTTACTGACCCTAAAAAAATGAAAATTTGGTTTTTTGAAATCATGGAAGATTTTAAAGCTGAGGTAGGATTCGAAACGAAATTTCTACTCACCAATGACGGAAGAAATTTTACCCATGTTTGGAATGTAACTGAAGTAATTCCATATGAAAAAATTACCACCATTTGGACCTTTGAAGAATATGATGGAGATAGTTTTGTAAGCTTCATTCTAGAACAAAAAGAGAATGGTACTGAACTTACACTTCACAGTGAAGTTACGAAGAGCTACCCCGATGATATTCCAGAATTCAAACGCGAAAGTGGAGTTGAAGGGTGGAAGTACTTTATCAATCAAAGACTCAGCGATTACCTCTTAAAATAAAAGAGAGTAGAGGGTCAAAATACCAGACTAAATCCCCTACTCTCAGAACAAACAATTTGAACATTTTACTACACTTTCACCCATAAGAGTATTTGAAAGCCCCACTTACTTAGTTTGCTAAACAAAAAATATTCAGTCAAGACTCTACTGAGACTTCGCACAAATAAGTCAATAATTAAAGGACTTTGTATTATAATTTCTCTTAGAAAATGCTTAAGATTTTATTCCTCAAATGATAAAGTTTACCTTAGTCTTACAAACTGTTCAATATGGCTTTTAGTGAATATCAAGCTGACAGAATCAGACAACGACTTAAGCACATCAAAGTGCTTGAAGAAAAGAAGATGATGGGCGGTACAATCTTTATGGTCAATGAAAAAATGTGCGTCGGAATTGATATCGACAAAAAGACAAACAAGGATCGCCTCATGGTGAGAGTAGGAAAATTAGCCTACCAGGATTTACTGAACGAGAAAGGTAGCAAGAAAATGGACTTTACAGGTAAACCCATGAGAGGATTCCTCTTTATAGAACCTGATGGTTTTGATATGGAAGATGATCTAGATTTTTGGATTGAACGCGCTTTAGAATTTAATGAACTACTTTAATATGGATTGCCAAAAACATCTTTTTCAACTACAAGAAGATATTCACTATCTAAACAATGCCTACAAAGGCCCTTTACTTAAATCGGCAGAAGAGGCAGCAACCAAAGCCTTAATTCGTGGACGTACACCCTCCAACATAAGTGTCGACGACTTTTTTGATGAAGTGATAAATGTAAAAAATCTTTATGCTCAAATCATAAAAGCCAAGACTGACCAGATAGCCATAATCCCTTCGACTTCCTATGCTTTCGCAAATATTCTAAACAATATTCAAGCAAAGCCCAATGGAAATGTTGTCACTGTTCACGATGAATTTCCATCAGATGTATTCGCTGCTCAAGCCTGGTGTAAGAAAAATGAAAACAAATTAATCTTCGTGGAGCCCTCGTCAACACAAAGATCAGAAATAGGACCTTCTTGGAATAAGAATATTATTGACAAGATAAATGATAGGACTTCATTTGTTATCATGTCTTCAATTCACTGGGCCAATGGTGTCAAATTTGATTTGAAAGATATAGGGAATAGATGTGCCGAGGTCGGAGCCAAATTGGTGGTCGATGGAACTCAATCCGTGGGTAGTCAACCAATCGATGTTGTGGATTGTAAAATCAGTGCATTGGTAACTGCAGCTTACAAATGGTTGTTGGGACCATACAGCCTAGGCATGATGTATCTAGATGAAAGCTTCTATAAGGGAACCCCGATAGAAGAATCTTGGATGAATCGAACCAATGCTAGAAATTTTAGCAGCCTGACCAATTACGATGAAAACTATAATCCTGGAGCAGGAAGATACAACATGGGCGAAACAAGTAATTTTATTCTGATGCCAATCGCTAAAGCTGGAATGAGCCAGATCATTGAATGGGACCCAAAAGACATTCAAGAATACAATAAGAAGTTAACTGCCCCACTCTTTGACTATCTAGGCATAAATGACAACAGTTCATTTTCTAATCACTTATTCTCATTGCCAATTCCAGAAAAGGCAAACAAAGAAAAACTACAGGAAAATATTAAGAAGAATAATATTATTGTTTCAGAAAGAGGAGAATCTATTAGAGTTTCCGTCAATGTATTTAATGACAGATCAGATATAGATGCCTTAATTAAAGCGATTGAGGCATCCAATGCAAGGGAGTAAAAAATTTATAATTTATGTTACCGAAATCGTAAGTTTAAATGGGGCCGCGAATCGAGATTACTATAGTCTGTGAAGAAAATGGAGCCGAGAACCGCGAACCGAGATTACTATCGTCTGTGAAGAAAATGGAGCCGAGAACCGCGAGCCGAGATTGATATCGTTTATGTAGAAAGGATCTGAAAGACCGTAAGTCCTTCTACTACTCAATAGTAACTGTTTTTCTTTCTACATCAGCCATAATAAATTGACCAACCGCACCTCCTGAAACATTGCTTGGCACATTTGCAGGAGCGCCATCAAAAAGACCTCCTCTAAACTCAGTCTCCAAAAGAATAGCATTCAAGTTTTCAAAATCTGATTTGGTAATAGAAAACATTTCAAAAGTTATCTCGTCACCAGGTTCTGCATAAAATGAAAAGAACTCTGCATCTCGGATATAACTTCCATTTACTATCTCATCGCCTGTAAAAAGCCAATCAATTAATGTTTCTGTAAAATATTCGCCATTGATTAACATCTTGAAGATATAGAAATTGCCTTCTGTAGATGGCTCTTGAAAAAATGGAACTACAGAATAATTATCTGGAAACTCATTCTCTTCTTCTTGACCAGGCCCCAATTCCTCTTCATAATCCAATACAGCAATTGAATCCAGAGGCGTCAAAGTAGGCAAACTTGTTGTTGCAGAATAACTCTGTCCATCATAGTCAATATCCAAAGTATAAGACTCACCCTCTAAACCAAAATAATCGTTTGGAGTATAATATTTTCCTGGTTCAACTTCTGTTAAGTTTAAAACATTGGTACCATTAGTAATTGAAACAACAGCACCCTCCGCCTTGGCTGGAACTCCTGTTCCAAAATAATCCTTGGTAAGACTCAAGTCAACAACATGAGCAGTTGTATCAGTTGTCACAAATCCATCTACTACCAGCCTTATATTGTTATCAGAATTTAAATCTAATTCGATTGGTTCTGTGCAAGAACTTGCTATAACCATTAATCCAACTATGTATATATATATCTTATTCATTTTCTAAAATTTGAAGTTGTAAGTAACCGAAGGTAAAATTGGAAATATGTAAGTTTTCTCTGCAATTTGCTCGCCTGGCCTATCCGGATCATCTCTAAAATTGATCGAATAAGCATTTTTTCTATTATAGACATTGTAAATTGAAACGTTCATATCCCAAAATAATTTTCTACCCACTTTCTCTTTATTCTTTAATGTAAAACCTAAGTCTCCTCTATGGAAGGCTGGCATTCTCTCTGCATTTCTATCAGAATAGACTGGAACTGTCCAACCATTATACTCATACTTTCCAGTTGGAAAAGTAACCGCTCTACCAGTTGCATAAACCCAATTTGCAGAAAAGCTGATTCTTGAGTTTAACTCATATGATAAAACCACACTTGCATCATGTGTCTTATCCCATGTCGCATTATACCATTCGCCTCGATTTATCTCATCGATTTTTCTTTCACTTTTTGAGAAGGTATAACCAATCCAACCAGTAAGTTTACCAGAATTTTTCTTGATCAAAAATTCTGCACCGTAAGCTCTAGCATCTCCAAATCTCAACTCTCCCTCAATATATTGATTCAACAATAAGGAAGCGTGATCTTTAAAGTCAATCGCGTTTTGAATGTCTTTGTAATATACCTCAACCGAAGTTTCGTAAGCATTATCCTGGAAATTATGAAAGTACCCTAAGGCCACTTGATCGGCAAGTTGCGGTTTAACATTGGTCGACGATGGAAACCAAATGTCTAGTGGTGAACTTGAAATTCCATTGGATGCAAGATGTATGTATTGCGCCATCCTATTATAACTAGCCTTAACCGAATTGTTTTCTCCTAATTTCAAACGCAATCCCAATCTTGGTTCAAAATTCCCAAACTGATTATAGATTTCCCCTTTATTATAAAAACTAGTATCCATAACCTGAAAATCTTCATCATAAGAGTACACGTTAGAGCCACCTGTATTCGCAAACGCAGAAAATCTAAGTCCATATAAAGCAGTCAAGTCTGATGTGATTTTCTGCTCATTACTAATATATAATGCTCCTTCTAATGCTGATCTATTATCCAATTCTAAGCCTCCAAATATACTCTCCCCCACACCTTGCACATTTCCAGGCTCAAAATCATGATCAGTAACTTGAGCACCAAATTTTAAATTGTTATTGGTATTCAAAAAGTAATTGAAATCAATCTTTCCTGAAATATCCTTTATGTTCGAATCCCATGTAAAGCCAGCAACTTCATCTGTGGATCCAAGACTATAATCATAATCACTATATATAAATGTAAAGTTTGAAAAAAGTCGTTCATTATAAATATGATTCCATCTTGCTGTCCCGGTAGTATTTCCCCAGGAAATCCTAGCTCCTCCTGCTTCGAATACATCATCACCAAAGTAACCAGAAAGGAAAATTCTATCATTTTCCCCTAATTTATAATTAAGCTTAGCATTCAGATCATAAAAAAACACCTTATTATTTCTAATAGAGGTGTCCTTTGCAAATCTTAGGAATTGATCAGCATATGTACGTCTACCAGCTACAATAAACGAACTTTCATTTTTCTTCAATGGGCCTTCCAATGTCAATCGTGAAGAAATCGTACCTATTCCTCCTGTAGCTGCAAATCTTTTTTTATTTCCTTCATTCATTCTCACATCCAATACTGAACTCAATCGACCGCCATATTCAGCTGGAATCCCTCCTTTATAGATTTCAACATTCTTCACTACGTCCGGATTGAATACAGAAAAAAAGCCCAAGAAGTGAGCAGCATTATATACTGTCGCCTCATCTAATAGAATTAAGTTCTGGTCGACAGAACCACCTCTCACATTAAATCCTGATTGACCCTCCCCAGTTGCAGAAACACCAGGAAGTAATTGTATAGCCTTTATAATATCTACCTCCCCAAATACTGCAGGAATACTTTTTATTTTGGCAATTGAGATTTTTTCTTTACTCATCTCAACACTTTCAATATTTTTATTCTTTTTCTCTGCTGTTATGACAACATCTGTCAATTTGGTCCCTTCTTCATCGAGTTCGATTTCCAATTTGATATTTTCCGTCAAACTAATTTTCTTATTAAAATCAGAAAAGCCTATATAGCTACACCTTAATGAGTATTCTCCTGCGGGCAATGTAATCGAGTAAAATCCGTATGCATTGGTTACTGCACCTGTACCCAGTTCTTGTATCAGAACATTGGCACCTATTAGAGTTTCACCCGATGAATTGTCAAATATTGTTCCTGAGATGGTGTATTCTTGCGCTTGCGCAAATATATGGGATGCACAAAGCACGACCATAATGCTACAAAAAAGTTTCTTCACGTTTTATCTTTGATTATTATCTATTCTATATATTAATAAGGTGCCTAAATCTGCACATTGGTTGCAACAAGCATCAATATTCTTTCTTTTTTTATTAGCAAGCTATAAAACCACCAAGTTCGTTAATATATTGCTTTAACGCATTTTTAAAATATAAGTTACAATGTCAAAGGACAAACCAAGAATTTCTCGACTAACAGCTCTTTTAACTCAACTACAATCGGGAAGAATTGTGACAGCTACAGAAATGGCTGAAAAACACAATGTTAGTATAAGGACAATCTATAGAGATATACGCACGCTAGAACTGTCAGGGGTACCCATTACAACAATCGAAGGGAAAGGCTATTCCTTGCTAGAAGAATATAAACTTCCACCTGTTATGTTTTCTGAGAATGAAGCCAACGCCATCATTACTGCTGAGCAAATCGTTAATCAAAACAAGGACCAATCTCTCATAGATAACTTCAACTCTGCCATCTTAAAAATCAAATCTGTCCTTAAATACATTCAAAAGGACAAAGCAGAAGTTTTGACACAAAGAATTCAAGTCCGTGCCAATAATGAAAATAAACAAACTAGTCAGCATCTAATAAATCTACAAAAGGCAATCGTTAATTATGAGGTGATTAAAATGACCTACAAATCCCTACAAGGAGATGAATCACAAAGAGACATCGAGGCCTTTGCCTTAATCCACACACAAGAAAATTGGATTTTAATTGCTCACTGTAGATTGAGAAATGACTTTCGTTCTTTCAGATTAGATTGTATCGAAAAACTAATAAACACAAGCAATTCATTTGATCCGCACAAGTTCACATTACAAGAATACTTTGAGAAAAAAAGAAAAATATGGGAAGCACAACAAACCCCTGACATACCTATGTCATAAACCGATCCTACATTTGTATAATTATTAAAACTTAAATTATAATAACATGAAAAATGTAAAGATCGAACCATTTAAAATTATCGGAATCGCTGTCACTACTTCGAATACAGATGGACAATCACAAAAAGACATTGGAGAACTTTGGGGAAGAATGATGTCAGAAAATCTAACAGAGAAAATTCCAAACAAATTATCATCAGAAATTTATTCTCTGTACACCAACTATCAAGGCGATCACACACAACCGTACGATACTATCCTTGGCTGTAAAGTAAGTTCACTTGATGAAATTCCTGAAGGTTTTGTTGGCCAATCTTTTGATGGAGGAAATTACCAAAAATTCCTTTGCAAAGGGGACCTCACAAAAGGAGCTGTATATACATCTTGGACAAATATCTGGAACGAAAAATTGGATAGAGTTTTTACTGCAGATTTTGAAGTCTATGGATCAAAAGCACAAAACCCACAAGATGCAGAATTAGACATTTATGTTTCAATCAACTAGGATGTTCAAAAAAGTAGAATTCAAATCAAAGGATGGTCTTCTGATGGCTGGAGATTTTTACAAAGCGAAAGAACACAAAGGACTAATTCTCTTGTGTCATCGCTCACACTGTAATCGCGCAGAGTACAGAGAATCTGCACCAAAATTTGTTGCATTGGGATATAACATGCCTAGCGATAGATCAAAGATCTGGAATGAAAGTATTTGGGGAAACCAATGAAACTAAAAACCGAGCGAAAGAACAAAAACATAGCACTGGATATCTCGACGCAAGAGCTGATGTTGAAGCAGGAATTGAGTACGCTTATAAAAAGAATGGGAATCAAGAGATTTTTCTTGTTGGAAGTTCTTACACTGCAGCCCTTGCACTATTGATCGGAGATCATCCTATGGTAAAAGCAAAAATACTAATGAGCATTTGAAAGGCATTTATCTTCAGAACAGCATTTGAAAATGCCAATTTTTGCAACATCATCTAAAGATGAAATTGCTGGAGTCACTGAACTTTTTAAATTAATAGATAAAAAAAAACTCACTCACTTCAAACCCACAACGGAAGGATTTCATGGCTCCAAAATATTGTGGGAGGCCGTCAAAGGATATAAAGATCAATGGCTACATCTAGAAAAATTTTTAGAGCAATCAGACTAATTACTTCTAAAATTAAAACTTATACCCAAGTTTGAATACTAAAAACACACCTGTTTCAAGAGCTGAACCAATAACAAATTTGTCACGCAATTGGACATAGGCACCCAAGGAGTACCCAAAAGAAACCAAGTGTTCTTCAGCTAAAAATTCCTCTGGGGAAACACCATCATTTCTAAATTCTGAATTATAAATATATGCTGGACCAAAAAGTGCATTGATAAAAATCCTAGTATTACTTTTTGGCTTCATTAAATACAATCGAGGTCCAACCAACAAAGACACTCCGTAGGTAGTGCCACCATTATGTGCAAAGGTATTTGAATCGCGCTTATAATTCCCATAAATAAATGAACCTTGGCCTTCCCAAGAAAACTGATTCTTCATGGCAAATTCTTTATTATAGCCAATATGCATTCCAAAATCAGGAGTATCAAAAAAACCGAATGGGTAACCAATATAAATTGTGTTTGAATTTCTTTCCGTGGAAAGATCTTGAGTATGAGCAATACCAAACAAACAGATTGAAATTATAAATGCATACAGATATTTCATATTTGTTTTTAATGCAATATATGAAAATGCAAATTATTATTGACCCTTGATTATGGCCTATCAACAGGCCTGGTCTTTTGCTTCCCTTTATTCTGTTTTTTAGTTTTTCGCTCATTTGATTCCTTTTCCTTTTGCTTTACCCTCTCTTCTATTGGGTCATCCCAATCGAGTGCATACTTTATTTTTATGCGATAATTAAAGAAAGGAAAAATAGAAGTCCCAGGCTGGGTGCCAATATCTTGTAACTGTTCAAATGAAACGTCTTTTGGCAAAATGCTATCGTATCTAACATTGAAATTTTGAACCCCAAGTGCATAAGCTATTTCTACAGACAACGGTGAAGTTTCAAAAGGGAAATGCCAGCCTAATTCTGCAGCAACAGCATAGGTTCTTCTTATTCTATGAGTATCAAATCTTTGTTCGTATTCGTCTACATTTCTCCAAAACCATTCTTTCTCATCCATCGAAACCTTCTTATACAAAAATTGAGGTCCTATAAAAAAGTGTTCTGTCAAATTTACTTTGACACCAGTTTGAAGTCTAATACCTTTTTTATTCTTGGCATTAAAATCCATGATTGTTGGGGTCTTACTGAAAAGTAAAATCCCACCTTCTATATCCCAATACCAACTACCAGCAATACGTTGTTCGTATCCGATTTGGATTCCCGATGGTATATTCAACAAGGCTCCAGCATTAAAGTACAAATACCTTTCTGACCTTATGTCTTGTTTAAGAGTGCTTTGAGAAAATGTACTAATTCCTAAAAGCAAAAGAAAATATGTAGAAAGTTGTTTAATCACGGAGCTCAAATGATCCTATTTTAAAAACATTGCTAAGGTCCGTATAATCAAATTGATGCAAAGTATCTTGGCCAATCACCATCAATAAACCATTTGCTGGAATCAAATCAAAGGCACTAAAGCCTGGAAAATGATATATTTCATTTGGATCTGTTCCCATTGAAACATCAAATATTGTAAGTCCATCTTCCTTCTCACAAACAAATAAAATGTCACCATCCAAGGCTATTCCTTTTGGCGCATCCATGAAAACTGTATTTACATGTACTGGATTATCTAAATTTGAGATGTCGTAAACTCTCATTTGGTCATCAAGCCCAGGTCTCCAACAATTGCCTCCAAAGCTAACCGATGCATTATTTTCTAGTGTGGAGTATGCATATTCGCTATTGGCGGCGATAGGATCGCTAAAACAAGACTCCTCACCAAAATCATTGTAGGTTGTTTCACTTCTAAAAATTGGAATTCCATCGTTGCCTATCGTATAAATAAACATCGACTGTTGCGAACCAACGAAAATCTGTTCACCTGATATAAACAAAGATTCTATTTCAAAATTCAGAGATTGCTCCGAAATTATGGCTGGCTTGCCAGGATCATCCAAACTAAATGTTTTCAATTCTCCATCACCTAGGACATAAAGAAAATTACCTAGTGTGAGCATGTTTGCATAAGAACCCGAAAGCACTTCACCGCCAGCGATAGGCTCAAGGCTTGTTCCATCCTGAGAACATGAGCTGAATAGCAAACAAATTAGTATTATATATATAGTGTTCTTCATTATATTCTGCATTCTGGATCAATTAATGTTGTTTCTTCCCAATTAATAACAATACCTTTTGCTGGATCTACACATTCAAAAAAGCCATTATAATTTGGAGGAAATGAACCTAGTGTAGCACTATCTTCGCCCCCTGTAAAAAAATCTGACAGCACACATGTCTCTTCTAGTTGAAATTCTAGGGACAAACTACTCGCTTCAAGACCAAATACAAAGGCTTTAAAATCACTGCCATGATTAGCATATAAATATCCAGATCGTATTGTAAAATCAGTATTACCTGGAATCTGAATAAAATTTAATTTGATTGGATTTTTGGGATCGGTATTATCTACCACATGTATTCCTCTGAATCTTTCATTTATCAATAAGTAAGGAGCTGCATATACTATTTTACCTAAATTTCCAAAAGCTCTAGGCTCTTGTACTGCAATAAAATTCTCCTCTTCTGATATATATACTGGTTTCATTCCATCTGCTTCAATAATGTTAGGATTGTCTGATATGCAACCAGTAACACTAAAAGCGACTAAAAGAAGTAATATTTTCTTCATTTGTTATAAGTATTTGATGTTGTAACGAAGCTTCATCTTCTAAGGTTGGTAAAGTTTTCAAAAATTAATATTAATATTAAATATCGAGCACGACTAACTCATTGCTTGACTTCAGAACATTATGTCTATACCTTTGGCTTTCTCACATAGTATTCTACCTGAACCCACATAATATGCGATACATCCTGTTCTTTTTATTTTTTGCTTCTGCAAATATTGTTATTGGACAACAAGAATCTTTGAATCTAAAGATTTCAAATATTCAAGAAGCCAAAGGTCAGATAATTGTAAGCATCTTTAAAAATGCTACAGATTTCCCTGTTGCAGGAAAGGAATTTAAAAAAGTGATTATTGACGTTGAAAATATTCCTGCAGAAAGTCAAAGTATACATTTGCCGAAAGGCGAATATGCCATAGCCTTATTACATGACGAAAATGAGGATGGCGAATGCAACTACAATATGATCGGAATACCCAAAGAAGGATATGGGTTCTCGCAAAATTTCAAACCACTTTTTTCAATTCCAAGTTTTGACGATACCAAATTTGAACTGGATGGCGATCAAACAATGGTAATCAATCTGATACATTAAAAAAGCCCCAAAACGTTTCCATCTTGAGGCTTCAATTTATTTTTAGCTTTTCCCTACTTAGAAGACAAAGCAGCTAATTTTTCATCTAACTCATATTCATCACCTGCTGTATATCCATTGTGCGCATATACTATGTTTCCTTCTCCATCTACAACAAATGTTTGAGGGATTGTTTGAAATTCTAAAGCAGTCAATGATTCAGAGTTCACATCCGAAAGCACTGTAAACTCCCACCCTTTGGTTGTGACCTCGGCAGGTACTTTTGATAATCCTCTTGCATTGTCAATAGTTATGGCAAGCAACTCTACATTATAATCATCTCTCCAATCTGGATAGAAATCTGTTAAAGCATCTAATTCTGCTTTACAAGGTGTGCACCAGGTAGCCCAAAAGCTTATAACCGTTAGTTTTCCTTCTTCTATATAATCATATAATTCAACTGACTGCCCATCAAGAGTCTTCAGTTTTATTGAAGGAATTTTATTTTCTGTCGTAGTGAATGCAGTTGACATTGTAAAAACCATACTCAAAACCAATAGATTTAATACTTTCATCATTATTTATGTACTTTTAATTATAATATCAAAATAGGCCAATTTTTAGCCATATTCCCATTTTTGCCTGGTGTTTAACCATTGTTTAACCCCAACAAGATACAAATGTTAATATTATATTGATAATGAACATACAACATGCGATTATTTTACTAGTTTCTGTCTTTTTTGCTACTCTTTCATATGGGCAAGATAAAGGAACATTTTCTGGTGGATTTCAGAGTAATGCCAATTTTTTCATCAGAGATTCTCTAATTGGTGCCGCAAATATCCCGCAATATGATCGTCAGCTATATGGCGCTGAAGCTTGGCTCAATTTAGGATACCGTAGAGATGGCTATTCTGCTGGTATCAGATTTGATCTTTTCAACAACTCCAACAGGCTAGATCCCAATAATTCTTATACAGATCAAGGCATCGGAAGATGGTATATCGCCAAGCAAATGGAAAAGCTTGGCGTAACCGTTGGGTATATATATAATCAAATTGGGTCAGGTTCTATTTTCAGAGCTTACGAACAAAGACCTCAACTGATAGATAATGCTTTGGTTGGAGCACAACTTACCTATCAAGTGGGTGAAGAATGGCAAGCCACCGTTTTTACTGGTAGACAAAGAGACCTTTTCGAAACATTTGATTCAGTTATCAAAGGAGGAAAATTTGAAGGCTTCGTATCGCTAGGAGAAGAAAGCCCAATTAATTTGGCACCAGGAATTGGGTTTGTCAATAGAACCTTGGATGATATTACAATGAATAGGGTTATAGGAATTGTCAAAGATTATATTCCAAAAGAAAGATTTAAACCTACCTATAATGTCTACTTAGGTTCGATTTATAATACGCTTACCTATAAAAACTTTTCTTGGTATTTTGAAGCAGCATATAAAAGTCAAGATGTTTTCAACGATCCAATGGCATTGATCGAAGGACCTAATGGTAGTAGGAGACCTGGAAAATATAGAAGAGACGATGGCAATATGGTCTACACTAGTTTAAGTTTTGCAAAAAACAAGCTAGGAATAACGGTCGAGGGAAAAAGAACTGAAAATTTCAATTTTAGAGTTGATCCTACCTTAGCAAGGAATTTTGGGCTGGTAAATTTCTTGCCGCCTATGAATAGAGTAAATACCTATAGACTTACTGCTAGATATTCTCCTGCAACACAAGACCTTAGCGAGCTTGCTGTACAAGTTGATCTTAAGTACAGAGTAAAGAAAAACTTCAATGTAAATATCAACTTCTCAAACATCACTGATCTAAGTGGTGATCTACAACTTTACAGAGAGCTATATCTGGAGTCTATTTATAAAATAAAAAGGACTTGGAGAATTACTTCAGGAGTACAATTTTTGACCTATAATCAAGAAATTTATGAAGTGAAGCCAGAAGTTCCTCTTGTAAATACAGTGGTTCCTTATTTCGATATCTTATATAAAATAGACAGAAAAAAATCAGTTAGATTTGAAGGTCAATACATGTTCATCGGTGATGATGAGAAAAAAGGACTAAAACAAGATTATGGAGATTGGGTTTTCGGACTTCTAGAATATAATATTGCACCTCATTGGTCATTCGTAGCGTCTGACATGTTTAATATTGATCCAGGTACAAATGCACCATCGGATGAGTCTGGAGAAAAGCTTTCGCTTCATTATCCACGATTTGATGTCTTTTATAAAAACGGAAATAACCGTTACGGCTTGAGTTATATCAAGCAAGTGGAAGGTATTGTTTGTACAGGAGGAATATGTCGTTTAGAGCCAGCGTTTAGTGGTTATCAATTTTCAGTTAATTCAACTTTTTAAATTATGCTTAGATTTTTTACACTTTCATTGGTTTTTGTCCTTTTTGGATGTAACGAAGTAATGGTTACTATCCCAGAATTTACACCACCAGATACCGAAAAAACCGTACTCATAGAAGAGCTTACAGGTGTGAATTGTCCTAATTGCCCTCAGGGTGCAGCCAAGCTTCAGGAATTGATCGAAAGATTTCCTAGAAATGTTATTGGTGTCTCTATACATGGACAATTTCTCGCAGACCCATTGTCAAACAGCAAGTATGATTTTAGATCAGATATGGCAAACAGTCTTGAAAATTATCTGATGCCTATTTTTGGAAAACCTGCTGCTGCATTTAATCGAGTTCAACAACCTAATCAAAATGAATTTGCAATCTCCGCATTTGATTTGTGGGGACAATTTGTTGATGCAGAATTAGCCAAGCCTCAAACCATGGCTCTAGATATTATAAACACTTACAATCCCAATACCAGAGAATTAAATATTGATGTCGATATCGAGGCCTTGCAGGACATTACAGGTGATATTAGAATATCAGTCATGATTTTAGAAAGTCATATTATTGATGCTCAGAAAGATGTCTCTGTTATTATTGATGATTATGAACACAATCACATGCTTAGAGATATGCTTACTCCTTTCGATGGAAGAAGCTTAACAAGCAATTTAATTCAGAATGAGATTTTCAATATTGATTTTGATTACACCATTCCAGATGAAGAAGATGAGCTTTGGATTCCTGAGAATATGGAAGTAATTGTGTTTATACATGAGGTTACTCCTGAAACAAAGGAGATTTTCCAAGCAGCACATGCCGATGTTATAAACTAATAGCATATTGGTTTAGTTTTTTATGCTTCCGCAAATTTGTCAAGCATAAAAGGTCAATAAAATATATTAAAAGAGGCTAGTTTGAAAAAAACTAGCCTCTTTTTGTTTACCTCTACTCTATTTATGACACTACTAGCTATAGAACAAAAGTCTATTAAATATTATGGTTTATATAGCAATCAATCATTCCAAATTAGGAAATTTAAAAATCAAAGATTCAGACGGTTATATCGTCTATAGAAATCCTAGCTTTCAATTTATAGACCATTTACAATCAGACCTACTACAACCCGGCCTTTACCTAATCCATGTTATTAGTGAAGGTAAAAATTATTACGAGCCACTCCACATTGTAGATCCAGCTTCCGAAATTAAAATTGAAATACATCCAAGGGTGTATCGATGAGAATTTATTAAAAGATAATTAGATGAGCACTGCTTTACAATATCGTCAAAAGGTAAAGGAGCCTATTTAAGAATTTACAAATTGTAAATAAAGGGTAATGCTCTTTATCCATTTAATACAATAAAGCAAAGAGTATGATATTTCTTTGCTTTCATAAGCTTAGTGAATAGGTTTTATTTCTAGATAAAAACAAAAAGTTGTTTACCTAATGAGTTTTTTTCTCAACAATAAGTATCAATTGATATTTTTTTTAAAAATTAAAACTTATTAAAAATGAAACTAAAATACTTTTTATTCCTAAGCCTGGGCGCGTTCTTAGTTACGCTGATAGCCTGCTCAGATGAATCAGATGCATCTCTATTAGATGATGGACCTGATTATATTTCCGCAAGGAGTTCACAAGATTTATCAATTAGTTACGAAATGACAAAAACGCAAATCATTGAACCAACAACCGGCACAGTCGAGGACTTATGTGCTGTTGATGTCAGCATGATTGCAGTACCTACTTCTACAACAATTGTTAATACAACTTTCGGTCAAAATGGTGAACCATGTATAACTATGGAAGAACCATCACGAAATGGTGGTCGCAATGAAGGTGGTAAAACCAATGGAGGAACTAAAACTACTTATTGTGAAGGCCAACTAAGTTACACAGCAGCTGATGGTAGTACAACAACATTTGATGTTGGTTTCGATGTTTCATTTTACAAATCCTTGGCTGAAAGTTTCTACTATACAGAAACTCAAAAAGACAGCGCAATGAATGTCATGATACTAGAAGCTAAAAATGATGGAGCAACTACTAAAATTAATAATGGTGTTTTAACTATTACTGAAACTGATGAATTTGGCAATAATATTACAAGTATTTATGATATGAAAAATCATATTATGATTACTTCTCAAACAACTGATCCATCAGGAAAGATTTTGGACAAAACAACGCTGAATTATACATGTAATCCAGATGGGACCATTGTTCCTGATTTCATTATCAACTACACTTTTAAAAATAAAATGGTTTGCTCTGATCCTGTCTACACAATAGAACAAGTTATGTTCAACAACTACCAAATTTCCCTTTAATTATAAACTTAAATACAATCATTATGAAACAATATATTATTTTATTTCTTTGCTTACTAGCAACAATTACCTACTCACAAGACAAAAAAGTACACTTGGCCCATGGACTAGGTGGCGGAGAAGATAGCTGGGCAAAATTTGACAACTTTCTACAAGACGAATGTTCCGAAATTGAAACTTCAAGATTTGAAATGGTATCTGTAGATGGAATTGAAGTTTATTCCGCAGAACTTGAAGAAAACCTAGCCGGAATTGAGGCGAATGAAAATGATATTGCTATCGGTCATAGTTTTGGAGGTATCAACTTAAGATATATGGATGTCATTGGGACTTCTGGATTTGGTGGTTATATCACTGTTGGATCAGCACACCATGGAGCCTTATTAGCAGATAATAGTTTAAACGGAACCTTGGAAGCATACTTTCACTCAGGGTGTCGGGAAGTGGTTACTGAACCAGCAGTAGCAATAGGTGATTTAGCTACATACCCTGCTTTTATTACTAAGTTCATAGCTTCATTAATTGAAGAACATGAAGAAACTATTTGTCAAGCTGGGTATGACGCATTATTAGATAGTGCCTCTGACTTTATAGGTGATGGAACTACAATTCAGCAATTACAAATTGAAGGAGGTATTGTATCAGAGTTACCTGCTGGAACTTTACCATCAATTGGAGTTGTTTGTTCAGTTGAAGGTCATCCTCTTTGGTCCTTACTTTCTGATTATAAAAACGGAAGTATAGATCTTTCCAATATTGAAAATACAATGAATTTAGTTGAAGGTGCATATGTTGCAGGTAGCAATATTCTACGTGTCTTGGCCAATTTTAGTTTTTCAAAAAATTATGGTAGAAAATTACGGAAGGCATCACGTGAACTTAGTGAAGGTGCTCAATGGATAGATGGGACAGAGGTTGCTTGGTCTAATTTAATAGGGGCAGGAGGTGACATTTCCTGGACGCAGCAAGCTCAGCAAAATTGGGTTTGTCACTGCTTTGATGTCCAACAAGGAATCCCAGTTCCTTGCGATTTTGATTCAGGCTCAATCCAAATCATTGAGTTATTAGAAATAGGTCAAGTATGCGATAATGACTTTCCATCATGCTGGGAAACTACTTTAATTGAGGTTCCAGTATTTGGACCTATTACTCAATCTGATGGCTTGGTCCCAATTGAGAATCAAGAACTTCCTGGTGCAAATCATGAAGAATTTATAAATGACGTAAGTCACTTTGCCCAACCAAGTGATTCTGGAGTACATGCTGTTTTACTAGAACAACTGAATCCAGGCTCATCACCTAACTTCTTTTTCAAAGTAAATAACTGTTTATGAAAAATTTAATGCTTTTTATTCCACTATTTTTTCTTCTCTCATGTGGTTCAAATGACCAGTCAAAAAATTCATTCGAAATAGAAAATGCTATTTGGAACGTACAATTAGATGATATAGGAGAATATAGTCTAATCTATGATCCTATCGTCTATGAAAACATTATCATCTATCCTACAATGAAAACACTATTTCAAGATGGAGAGCTGATTGCCTATGATAAAAATACAGGCGAGGAGCTTTGGCAATGGTCAGAAGCATTGCAGAAATATGATAAAAATGGATTTTCAAAATTTAGTTATGCTTACGATGGTGTTCTTGCTATTGGGGACAATAACTATACGGCAGGTCTCAACATCTATACCGGTGAAACCATTTGGGAAAATTTAGACGAATTCCATAGTCTTTCAGCGATTCGAGGAATAGATGAAGTAATTTTTAAGACAAGAAATATACCCGATGAAAAATACTTTATTGAGAAAGCAAATATACATACTGGAGAATGGGAAACAATTTATACCTTAAAAAAAGAAGAGGGATTTAATTTAGGTTCAAAACTTCCTTTTCCAATAAAGTATAATGATAAAATTTATCTTTCCTTTATTAAAGGCAATTGGCATTCAGTACCATATTATGTTGAACACACTTTTCTATATCTCTATAATGTGACAGATGATCTTTTAGAATGGAAATCAGATACTATTCAAACTGAGTATAATACTAGTGGGACACCTGGTGTATTTCCTGCATTCGATGAAGGAAAAATTTTATTAAGTAACGACGCTATCTATGCTTACAATATAGAAGACGGAAGTCTTGCATGGAGAAATTATTACGGTGGTAGCTTCACGCTTACTTCTCGTATCGAAGCTAAGGACGGAAAAGTCTTTGGCAATAATGGGCAGAGCTTTTTTATAGGCTTAGATGTTCATACAGGCGATGAAATATTTAGAACAGAAACTGGAGGTTCTCCATCTAGAGTTCAATATCACAATGGAAAATGTTATTTGGCATCTATTTCCAAACCTGGCCAAGGAAATTGGTGGATGGAAATTGATGGAACTTCAGGATATGTTTTAAATGAATTTAGAGCACCAAGTGAAACGAATGACCCTGGTATTTTTAATTGGGCGTTGACTGTAGATCCTGAAACCGGTAATTTATACACCGGCAACCAATATCACGCTATCTGTTATAATTTTGAATAAATAAAAAGCATTGAGGCTCGCTGTTTTCAGCGGGCCTTTTTAGCAAAATCAATTCAAAGAATAATTTTGAATAATAAAATAACTTTTATGAAAAATTTAATGCTTTTTATTCCACTTCTTTTTCTTCTATCATGTGGATCAAATGATTCATCTAATGGGGAATCATTTAAAATAGAAAATGCTATTTGGAACGTTGAGTTAGATGATAAGGGAGAATATAGTTTAATCTATGATCCCATTGTTTATGAAGATATCATCATCTATCCAAAGATGAAAACATATTTTCAAGATGGAGAGCTGATTGCCTATAATAAAAACACAGGAGAAGAGCTTTGGAGATGGTCGGAAGCAAGGGAGCAGTATGATAAAAATGGATTTTCAAAATTCGGTTATGCATACGATGGAATTCTTGCAATTGGTGACAATAATTACACTGCAGCCATTGATATCTACACAGGTGAAACCTTATGGGAAAATTATGGTAATTTTCATAGTTCAACTGTTAGAGGTGGAGGAGAACACATATTCAAAATTAGAATGATACCTGACTCAACGCATTGGGTAGAAAAAGCCAATATTCATACAGGTATATGGGAAACTATGTATACTTTAAAAAAGGAAGATGGTTTTAAACTGGCATCCAGAGTACCGCATCCAATTGAATACAATGACAAAGTGTATTTAGCTTTTCTTAAAAGCAACTGGCATTCTCTTCCATTTTATAAAGAGAACACATTCCTATATCTCTATAATGTGACAGATGATCTTTTAGAATGGAAATCAGATACTATTCAAACTGAGTATAATACTAGTGGGACACCTGGTGTATTTCCTGCATTCGATGAAGGAAAAATTTTATTAAGTAACGACGCTATCTATGCTTACAATATAGAAGACGGAAGTCTTGCATGGAGAAATTATTACGGTGGTAGCTTCACGCTTACTTCTCGTATCGAAGCTAAGGACGGAAAAGTCTTTGGCAATAATGGGCAGAGCTTTTTTATAGGCTTAGATGTTCATACAGGCGATGAAATATTTAGAACAGAAACTGGAGGTTCTCCATCTAGAGTTCAATATCACAATGGAAAATGTTATTTGGCATCTATTTCCAAACCTGGCCAAGGAAATTGGTGGATGGAAATTGATGGAACTTCAGGATATGTTTTAAATGAATTTAGAGCACCAAGTGAAACGAATGACCCTGGTATTTTTAATTGGGCGTTGACTGTAGATCCTGAAACCGGTAATTTATACACCGGCAACCAATATCACGCTATCTGTTATAATTTTGAATAAATAAAAAGCATTGAGGCTCGCTGTTTTCAGCGGGCCTTTTTATTTATAGGCTCCTACTCTATTTTCCCGACTCAAAATTTTATCTTTACGGATTCTAAAAATAAGTAAAGTGAAGATATCTTTAAATTGGTTGAAATCGTATTTACCATTGGACATGGAACCGACTCAGATAGGAGAAATCCTTACTGACATTGGGCTTGAGGTAGAAGGAATGGAGCAAGTTGAGTCCATCAAAGGTGGATTAGAAGGATTGGTAATTGGGAAAATCTTGACTTGTGAGAAACACCCAGATGCCGATAAACTTCAAATCACTACTGTAAATGTGGGGGCTGATGAGCCATTACATATTGTCTGTGGGGCACCAAATTGTACTGTTGACCAAACAGTGGTAGTTGCTACTCATGGAACAGTGCTTTACCCTTCTGATGGAGACTCTTTTAAAATTAAAAAAGGGAAGATCAGAGGACAGGTTTCCGAAGGGATGATTTGTGCAGAAGATGAAATCGGAATGGGCTCAAGTCACGAAGGAATTATTGTGATAGATGAAGATGTAACTCCTGGAACTCTAGCCAAGGACTACTTTGAGATTAGTAATGATATTGTATACGAAATCGGTCTTACGCCAAATAGATCTGATGCCACTTCACACTTGGGAGTTGCAGAAGATTTACTCGCCTACTTAAAAATCAATCACGGTTACGAAGGTCAAGTTGATTTTCCAAACTTGGTCAATTTTCAAGTTCGCTCCGAAACACTACCGTTTAAAGTTGAAGTTTTAAATGAAGAGGATTGTCCTAGATATTCAGGAATCACCATCACAAATGTCAAGGTAAAGGAATCACCTCAATGGATAAAAGACAGACTTAACTCAATTGGTGTCAGACCAATCAATAATGTTGTGGATATAACAAACTTTGTTCTACAAGAATATGGTCAACCTCTACATGCATTTGATGCTGATAAGATTGAAGGTCAAAAAATTATTGTTTGCAATTTGCCGGAAGGCACAAAGTTTACTACACTTGATGAGAAAGAAAGAATATTAAATGCCACTGACTTGATGATTTGTGATGGCAATAAAAAAGGACTTTGCATAGCGGGAGTTTTTGGTGGAATAGATTCTGGTGTGACTGAAAATACAACTAATATTTTCCTAGAATCAGCACATTTTTCTGCTCGCAGTATCAGAAAAACAAGCACAAGTCATTTGTTAAGAACCGATGCTGCGAAAGTATTTGAGAAAGGCTCAAATCCTAATATAACAATCAAGGCATTAAAAAGAGCTGCTATACTTCTTGAAGAATTAGCAGACGCAAAAATTAGTTCGAAAATTTATGACCTCTACCCTCACGAAATAAAAAGAAATGAAATTGAGCTTCACTATAGCAGAATAAATTCATTGATTGGGGTTGATATCCCAAGGGATGATGTTCATAATATTCTTTCCGCTATGAATATGGAATTAAAACCAATTGATAATGAAAGCTTATTGGTGAAGGTCCCTACAAATAAAGTTGAGGTTTTAAGAGAAGCGGATCTAATCGAAGAAGTGCTTAGAATCTATGGTTTTAACAAAGTTCCAATTCCTACAACTATAAAGTCAAGTATCAATTACAAATTATACCCTTCCAAACGAGATATCAGAGAAAGAATTTCTGACTTTCTAAGTTCGAATGGATTTAATGAAATGATGGGTCTGTCGCTGATTGAATCTAAAAATGTTCTTCCTCAATTGAATATAGATGATGCTGAATTGGTTTATATCAATAACACTTCCAACATTCATTTAAATATCATGAGGCCCGAACCAATGGTTAGTGGTTTGGTTAGTGTTGTGCACAATCATAATTATTCTCAAAGAGATTTAACACTTTATGAGTTTGGAAAAACATATAGAAAGAATGGTGAGGAATTTATTGAGAAAGAGTATCTCTCGTTGTTTCTAACCGGAAACCAAAATATAGAGCATTGGGAAAATGTGAATGATAATCAAAACGACCTATATGCTGTCAAACGATGGGCAAACTGGATGTTGGAAAGAATAGGAATCCTGAGTTTTCAAGTAGAAGAACTTAATGATAGTCGATGGGAATATGGAATGACCTACAAAAGAGGAAAGGACAATATTGTAAGCTTTGGATTGGTGCATCATGAAGTTTCTAAAGCGATGGACATTAAGCAAGATGTGTATTGTGCAATTTTCGATATGGAAACAATAGTTAAGTTTGGTTCGAAAAACAAACTGAAGGTGGATCAAATTTCTAAATTTCCATCAATGCGAAGAGATCTAGCTCTAGTACTAGATGAAAGTGTTGCCTTTGATGGCGTTGAAGCTGCATCGAAGAAGATTAAGTCCAAAATTCTAAAGCAAGTTTCATTGTTTGATGTTTATAAAAGTGAGGAACACTTAGGTAAGGGCAAGAAATCATATGCTGTTAAGTTTGTTTTCCAAGATTTAAAAAACACATTGAAGGATAAGGCGGTTGATAAAGAAGTTAATCAATTGGTCAAAATCTTTGAGCAAGACCTAGGCGCCAGCATCAGATCCTAATGATATCAGCACTTCTTGCTAAGGACTTTATTCTATACTAAAGCTTTCGTTAGTGCCACATTAACTATGATTTTCAGCTTTATTTAAGTTATCTTTGTCGCAGAATTACTGTAATACGTTCTTCTCAGAAAGCTGAAAAGGTCGTTTAAAAGTTAATTATTTGATAGATATTGTGAAAATGAGCTAAAATAGCTTCATTTTGGAAGAGAGGCAAAGGGTGATTTGAAGAAGACTGCGTAAGTATGCCCAATGTAAGATTTAATTGAATTTCGCTATATAACAAGGCTTTTCCATCAGCATTTCCAAGAAAAGCATTCAAAATCAATTTAAAACATTGATTGTCAGACCTATATAAATTCGTTTTTATTGATAGGCTGGTATAAATCTAATTTCCTTTACTATCTCACGATATCTGTTGTCACTTTTATAAATATAAATAGATAATGGATACAACAACTATTTTACTGATCGGTGCAGGATTGGTATTAGGTATTCTTGTTGGCTATTTCATCGCAAATGGAATCATCAGAAAATCTAACCAGGGAAGCATCGACGCTGCTAATAAAAAAGCAGACTTGACCATTCAGGAGGCAAAGATTACTGCAGATAGGAAACTCTCAGAAGCGCAAAATAAAGCAGACAAGATACTTTCTCAAGCTGAAGCCAGCAATGAGAAAATTAAGCAAAAAAAGATTGGAGAGGCGAAAGACAAATTCTCTAAATTAAAATCAGACTACGAAAAGCATAAATCAGATTTTAAACTTGAAATGAAGGACAAAGAGATGTCCTTGAAAAGCCTAGAAAAAGATTTAACAAGTAAAGAGAATGAACTTAAAGAGATAGCCGAATCAGTTGAGAGTAGAGAAAGTGAGATTGGCGCAATTAAAAAGAATCTAGACAAGCAGTTACAGATTGTTGCAAAGAAAAAGCAAGATCTAGAACAAGCCAACGAAAAGCATATCAAGGCACTTGAAACAGTCGCCAAACTTTCTGAGGATGAAGCCAAAGAACAGCTGCTAGAGGCTGTAAAAGCAAAAGCAGAAAATGATGCTTTATCAATTGAAAAAGACATCATAAGCGAAGCCAAAGAAAAAGCAAACAAAGAAGCTAAGAAGGTTATTATTCAGACAATACAAAGAATGTGTGCTGAGTATACCATTGAAAATACAGTTTCAGTATTCAACCTTCCATCTGACGATATCAAGGGTCAGATAATTGGTAGAGAAGGTAGAAACATTCGAGCGATAGAGGCGGCAACAGGAGCAGAGATCATTGTTGATGATACTCCTGAAGCAATCATCATATCTAGCTTTGATCCTATAAGAAGAGAGACTTGTAGATTATCACTGAAGAGATTGGTTGCAGATGGAAGAATCCATCCAGCGAAAATTGAAGAAACTGTTGCAAAAGTACAAACGCAATTAGAAGAGCAGATTAAAGAAATCGGTGAAAGAACCGTCATTGATTTAGATATTCATGGATTGAATGCCTACATCACAAGAATGATAGGTAGAATGAGATTCAGATCTTCATATGGTCAGAATTTATTGAAGCATTCAATTGAAACTGCAAATCTATGTGCAGTCATGGCAGCAGAACTAGGACTAAGTCCAAAGCAAGTAAAAATGGCAAAGAGAGCTGGACTGCTTCACGATATTGGAAAAGTTGCAGATGAAGAATCAGAATTACCACACGCACTCTTAGGAATGCAGATGCTTGAGAAAAATAAAGAGCACGCAGTGGTTTTAAATGCAGTCGGAGCTCACCACGACGAGATCGAGATGAACAATATTATCTCCCCTATCGTGCAAGCGTGTGATGCAATCTCTGGTGCAAGACCAGGAGCGAGAAGAGAAATTCTAGAAAGTTACTTGAAGAGAATTGGTGAACTTGAGGATTTGGCTTTGGGATATGAAGGTGTACAAAAAGCATATGCAATCCAAGCAGGTAGAGAATTGAGAGTAATTGTAGAATCAGAAAAAGTTACTGATGCCTATACGGAAGACCTTGCATTCATGATTTCTCAAAAGATTATGGATGAGATGCAGTATCCTGGACAGGTAAAGGTAACTGTCATAAGAGAAAGAAGAGCAACAGCAGTTGCCAAATAATAAAGAAGACATACTTTATCATCAACACAAAAGGGCTTGAAGCATTGTTTCAAGCCCTTTTCTATACTCATGGTTAAGTTATAGATTATGCACAAGTATTAACCACTATAAAGCTAAACTTATCTTATTTTGTGGTGTCTTAAATCAAATGACACATGCAAGAATACAAGGTATACCAACCCAAGAATAAGCTAAGGATTCTAACAGCAGCTTCCTTATTTGATGGACATGATGCAGCTATAAATATCATGCGCCGAATCATGCAGAGAAGTGGTGCTGAGATTATACATCTAGGACATAATCGATCAGCACAAGAAATAGTAAGGACAGCTATACAAGAAGATACACAAGCCATCGCTCTTACTTCTTACCAAGGAGGCCACAACGAATTTTTCAAATACATCTATGACCTGCTCAAAGAACAAGGTGCTGGACACATCAAACTTTTTGGTGGTGGCGGTGGAACCATTCTTCCAGATGAAATTGCTGACCTTGAGTCTTACGGTATAACCAAAATTTATTCGCCTGATGATGGCAGAACTATGGGCTTGCAAGGAATGATCAATGATGTTCTTGAAAGAAGTGATTATGCAATTGGAGAGAAATTAGACATTAAGATTGATGATCTTGAAAAAGGAAAAATCACAAATATAGCTAGGCTAATATCTGCAGCGGAAAACTTTGCTTCGAATCACGAGGAGCTATTTACGGAAGTGGAAAAAAGAGCTGAGAAAAGCACTACTCCAATCTTAGGAATTACGGGAACTGGAGGGGCAGGAAAATCTTCCATGGTTGATGAATTGGTGAGAAGATTTATTTTAGATTTTCCAGACAAACGTATAGCAATCATCTCTGTCGATCCTTCAAAAAGAAAAACAGGTGGAGCATTATTGGGAGACAGAATAAGAATGAATTCCATAAATACGGACCAAGTATATATGAGATCACTGGCCACAAGACAATCAAATCTTGCTCTTTCAAAATACATTAAGACAGCCTTGGACGTCATTAAGGTAGCAGGCTTTGATATGATCATTCTTGAAACTTCTGGTATCGGCCAATCAGATACAGAAATAGTTGATCACTCTGACACGAGCATGTATGTGATGACTCCAGAATATGGAGCAGCTACGCAGTTGGAAAAAATAGACATGCTTGATTTTGCAGACATTATTGCCATAAATAAATTTGACAAGAAAGGTGCAATTGATGCCTTACGTGATGTGAAAAAACAATTTAGAAGAAACCATAATAACTGGGAAATTACGAATGAGGAAATTCCTGTATTTGGAACCATCGCATCTCAGTTTAATGATCCAGGCACCAATGAACTTTATGAAAAATTGATTGAAACCATCAATGAAAAAACAAAGGCGAATTTTAAATCAAGTTTGAATTTAAAAACAGGTGACAGTGAGAAAATTTATATCATACCACCGAAAAGAGTGAGATATCTTTCTGAGATTGTCGAGAACAATAGACGATTTGATGATCATACAGAGGAGCAGGCAAAAATTGCTTCTAGGTTGTATGCATTGAACAAGGTCATAAAGGAAGTGTCCTTGCAAAGTAATGATGAATTGCAAAAACAGTACGATGAGTTGTGGCAACATTTGGATGCTGACAACATCAAGATTTTAGAAAAGTGGGAAGAGAAAAAACAAAATTACAAAGACAAAATTTTCAAGTTTAAAGTAAGGGATAAGGTGCTTGAGGTGCCAACCCATACTAAATCATTGAGTCAACAATATATACCAAGAGTAGCGTTGCCTAAGTATCATGATTGGGGGGATATCCTAAGATGGAGTTGTCAGGAAAATGTACCAGGAGAATTTCCTTTTACTGCAGGAGTGTATCCCTTCAAAAGAAAAGGTGAAGACCCTACTAGGATGTTTGCAGGTGAAGGAGGACCAGAAAGAACCAACAAAAGATTCCATTATGTTTCGTTGGATATGCCAGCAAAGAGATTGTCGACTGCCTTTGACTCTGTAACCTTGTATGGAGAAGATCCTGATCACAGACCGGACATTTATGGAAAGATTGGAAACTCGGGTGTGAGTATTTGTTGTCTAGATGATGCAAAGAAACTATATTCTGGATTTAATCTCTGTGATCCAGCTACATCTGTATCCATGACAATCAATGGACCTGCAGCTACTATCTGTGCTTTCTTTATGAATGCGGCAATTGATCAACAATGTGAATTGTACATCAAAGAAAACGGACTTGAAGGTAAAGTGGAAACTGCATTAAATGCAAAGTATGAAGACCAAGGATATGAACGTCCAAAATACTTTGGTGATTTGCCGAAAGGCAACGACGGTCTTGGATTGATGTTACTCGGCATTACTGGTGATGAGATCTTAGAACCTGCCGTCTACTCAGAAATGAAGTCAAAGGCATTGAACTCAGTGAGGGGGACAGTGCAGGCTGATATATTGAAAGAGGACCAGGCTCAGAATACATGTATATTCTCAACGGAGTTTTCCTTAAAGTTGATGGGAGATATGCAGGAGCATTTTATTACCAATAAGGTCAGAAATTTTTATTCGGTATCAATATCTGGATACCATATTGCGGAGGCTGGAGCAAATCCGATTACCCAGCTTGCATTCACTTTGGCAAATGGATTTACATTTGTTGAATATTATTTGTTTAGAGGAATGGACATCAATGCATTTGCTCCAAACCTTTCCTTTTTCTTTTCCAATGGAATTGATCCAGAATATGCGGTGATAGGACGAGTGGCTAGAAAGATTTGGTCTAAGGCCATGAAGTTAAAGTATAATGCCAATGATCGTTCTCAAAAATTAAAATATCATATTCAGACATCTGGAAGATCACTGCATGCACAGGAAATTTCGTTTAATGATATCCGTACCACCCTTCAGGCTTTGTATGCTATTTATGATAATTGCAATTCTTTGCATACCAATGCATATGATGAAGCGATCACCACTCCAACAGAAGAGAGTGTAAGGAGAGCCATGGCCATCCAGTTGATTATTAACAAAGAATTGGGTCTTGCTAAAAATGAAAATCCACTGCAAGGTTCATTCATAATTGAGGAATTAACAGAGCTTGTGGAGGAGGCGGTCTATGCTGAATTTGATAGAATTACTGATAGAGGCGGTGTACTTGGAGCAATGGAAACGATGTATCAACGAGGTAAAATTCAGGAAGAAAGTTTGCACTATGAAACATTGAAACACAATGGTGAGTACCCTGTTGTTGGTGTAAATACTTTCTTATCAAAAGAAGGATCACCAACTGTGATACCAAAGGAAGTGATAAGAGCAACAAATGAAGAAAAGCTTCGTCAGATTAAGACTTTAGAAAGAATGTCAAAGGCTAATGAAAAAGTATTGGCTGAAAGTTTGAAGAATCTACAGGCTTCTGCAATGAGTAACAAAAACCTCTTTAACGATCTTATGGAATGTTCTAAGATTGCATCACTTGGGCAAATCACGAATGCTTTGTATAAGGTAGGTGGACAGTATAGAAGAAATATGTAGGTTGAATTCGCTTGGCGAATTCAAGACTTAAGATTCGATTGCTTTACAATCTGAAGACTGGAGATTCGATTCGCTTCGCTCTCTGGAGACTCTAGGCCCTCCTCCGATTCTGGTGAAACTTCGACGCGGAAAAAGGCTTGTGTTGGAAGTGGAAAAATTTTAGTGTTTCTTTTTGCGAATAGAAAATGTATAGGAATAAAATAGGTATTGAATTGGAATCAAACATCTAAAAGTCTTTGTCCTCTATTGAAGTGGCTTTAAGTCATAAATCCAAAATCGAAAACGCCTCGTTTCTATAACATTCGAATAAAATGGATTCTAATTGACATTGGGGAGGTTTCTAAATATTCAAATATAAAATCCTCATTATGTCTGATGCAAAATTTATTTTCTGTCATAAGGTACATCTGTCATCGATGTTCCAAAAGGATGTAAAAAGAAAATAATGAGATTTGTCGCTACAATATTTTATTGCTTTTTGGTTTTATCCTTATAGATATATAGCTGCACTAATAGAAAAAGTATTTGGCATTGTTTTAAGTTTCAATTGCTTGTGGTCAAAATAATATTCATCCGCACTACCATTAAAATTGAGTTCTCTTTTCAAATCTATATGGATTCGGTCCTTGATGATATAACCAATCATAAATTGGAAACCTGTGTTTAATTTTCTTTCATTGCTAGAAAATCCTTCCATACTAGTCAAACTCAATTCGGATTTTACTTTGTAAGTGAAGATAGGGCCAAGGCCAATTTTAAAATTATTTCTTCTTATTCCGGCTGCGACTGGAAATGATACTTCATTAAACTTATCAGAGTATGGATTTGTTGATCTGCCAAATTGGCTATCCGCCACATTAAAATTTACTTCTTTTTTTCTATAAAGAACATCTGTTGATAACCACCAGTTTTCTCCAATGTCATGGTAGATGCTGATACCATAGCTGTAGGATGTTTTTGTAGAAAGGTAATCAAGACTGTAAAGAGAACCAGAGTCTCTATCGTAGAAATCTTTTGAAGTTGATTGAGTAGAAATGGTAGGAGATCCAAATTTGATTCCTAGGTGACTTTGTGAAAAAGCAAAAGTTGTTGTGAGGGCTAATGTTAGTATTAATAAGTATTTCATGTTTTGTCAGTTTGAAGTTAAAATGATTGGCTAGGCCGTTATTGTTATTCTATACTTCAAAGAAAGAGCAAGATTTACTCGAATATTGACAAAATGAATGAAGTGGAAACTTATATTTTTACGTATCGTAAATATTCAGTCCTATAATAGCCTCTGGTTTATTAATCAGTAATTCAAAAGTAGATTTAAGCTAGATTATGAAACAATAGGGCATAAAAAAAGACGCCTCGAGAGGCGTCATAACCAATAACTGGTTTTTTGTGGTTTAATCTTTATCCAACTTCGAAAGTCACTTTCAGATTTACTCTAAATTCAGCAACCTTACCATTGTTTACTACACAACTTTGTGATTGCACGAAAGCAGATTTTATGTTGTTGATTGATTTTGATGCTTTTCTAATTCCTTTTGCTGTTGCATCCTCCCAGCTTTTGTTTGAGTTTGATAGTATTTCTATCACTTTCATAACAGCCATAGTAGATTTATTTTAGTTTAGCTACAAATGTACATATTAAAAATAAGTTTAATGTGTACTGGATAACATTTTAACAATATATTATATTTAGCTGTAATATGTGTTGGCTATTAATTTTTGACTTCAAAGTCATAGCTATGTCCTTCATCTGGAACGATAAAAGTCATGGCATCAACATTAGATTCGTCCATTGCCTGAGCAAGTTCCTTTTCTGCTGTTCCTTGACCATCGTCGGCTAATGGAAATGTACCAAAATGCATAGCTATGGATTGTACAGATTGAATATCCTTATGTACCTGAATTGCTTGAGGCGGAGAAATATGGATGGGCTCCATAAACCACTCAGGCTTATAAGCTCCAATGGGAATTAGGCAAATATCAATTGGCCCATACCGCTTTCCTATCTTTTTAAAATTAGGCCCATATCCTGTGTCCCCTACAAAGTATAATTTATGATGGTCGAATTGTAGTAAATATCCGCACCACAAAGTTTTGTCTCTATCAAATAAACCTCTACTGGTAAAGTGATTTGCTGGTGTTCCAGTGATGCTTATTTTTTGAAAATTGAAAGATTGATTCCAATCTATCTCATCTACCCTCTTTCCTCCTAATTTTTGTATTGACTTTTTCATACCTAGAGGTACGATAAATTGTGGCTGAAATTTTCTTATTAAATCCATGACAGTGTTAGAATCAAAATGATCATAATGATTGTGACTAAGAAGCACCAAATCTATATTGGGGAGGTCTTCAAATTTTACTCCAGGAGGTCTCATCCTCTTTGGCCCTGCAAATTGGAATGGACTACATCTGAAAGACCAAATGGGATCCGTCAAAATATTAAGTCCTGCGTATTGAATTAAGAAAGTACTGTGATTAACAAAAGTAATTTTGACTTTTGACTCCTCTAATTTTTCTGGAATAGCTTCCTTGCGCACAAAAGTTTCATAATTGAACTGATAAGGTTCCATTTTCCGTTCTCGCACAAATTTGAAAACATCTTTAAATCCTTTTGCTTCGAGGCCATTTGGATTCATAAATTTTTTTCCATTATAATGATCTGACTTAGGACCATTATAGCTAGGTCCAGAAAGAAAAAAGCCAAAAAGTAAAACGAGAAAGAAGAAAAGTAGAATGGTTGAAAAAAGAAAATAAATTATCGTCATTAACTTAAGAGATCAATTATATCGATTGCAGCTTTGCTGATGACAGTACCTGGGCCGAAAACTGCAGCTACCCCTGCACCGAATAAAAAATCGTAATCTTGCGGAGGGATAACACCACCAACAATCACAAGGATATCCTCTCTTCCAATATCAGCTAAAGCTTTGATCGTTGCTGGAACCAATGTTTTATGTCCAGCGGCTAAAGAAGATATTCCTAATACATGAACATCATTTTCCACCGCTTGTTTAGCAGCTTCTTCTGGGGTTTGGAACAAAGGGCCAATATCAACATCAAAACCCACGTCAGCAAAACTTGTGGCGATCACTTTCGCTCCACGATCGTGGCCATCTTGCCCAAGCTTGGCAATCATTATTCTAGGACGACGACCAGAGCTTTTTTGAAAATCACTTGCCTTGGTTCTTGCTAATTTGAAATTATCATCCATCTTGATTTCATTTGAATAGACTCCGCTTATTAATTTATGGCTTGCCTTGTATCTGCCAAATTCTTTTTCTAAAGCTGAAGATATTTCTCCCAATGTGGCATCATGTCTTGCGGCATTAACAGCAAGAGCCAATAAGTTACCTCCATTTTTTGTACCGCTTGTCAAAGCTTCCAAAGCAGCTTGTGTTTTTTCGTTATTCCGGTTGGCTTTGGTTTTGTTGATTCTGTCTATCTGTTCTTTTCTAACCTTGGGAGTATCAACTGAAAGGATTGGAATTTCTGTTTCTTCTTTTTGCTGGAAAATATTTACTCCAACAATTTTATTTTTTCCGCTGTCAATTTTAGCTTGCTTTTTTGCAGCTGCGGCTTCAATATTCATTTTGGGAATTCCTTTTTCGATGGCTGCGGTCATACCACCGAGTTCTTCAATTTCCATAATGTGAGCCCAAGCTTTTTCAATCAACTCTTCTGTTAATTGCTCTATGTAGTAACTCCCAGCAAATGAATCTACGATATCAGTGACTCCGGCATTTTGTTGTAGATGCTTTTGAGTATCCCTGGCAATCTTAGCAGAATAATCTGTTGGAAGTGCTAGGGCTTCATCTAGTGCATTGGTATGCAATGACTGTGTTCCACCTAAGGTTGCTGCAGTTGCTTCAATGGTTGTACGAGCAACATTATTATAAGGATCTTGAGCCGTCAGACTATAGCCACTTGTTTGGCAATGAGTTCTTAAAGCCAGAGACTTTTTATTTTTTGGATTGTATTGACTGACGATGCGTGCCCACAATACTCTACCGGCGCGCATTTTTGCAACTTCCATCATCATTTGCATGCCAATGCCCCAAAAGAAAGAAAATCTAGGCACAAACTCATCCACCTCTAACCCAGCTTTGATACCAGCCTTGATATAATCCCAACCATCTGCCAAGGTGTAAGCTAATTCAAGATCTGCAGGTGCTCCTGCTTCATGAATGTGATAACCACTTATGCTGATCGAATTAAATTTTGTTGCATTTAACGAAGTATATTCGAAGATGTCAGAGATAATTCTCATCGATGGAGATGGTGGATAGATGTAAGTGTTCCGTACCATGAATTCCTTGAGAATGTCGTTTTGAATTGTTCCACTCAACTTATCTATTGTAACTCCTTGTCGTTCTGCTGCGATGATAAAGAAAGCCATGATTGGAATCACTGCTCCATTCATTGTCATGGATACTGACATCATATCTAAAGGAATTCCTTGAAACAATCTTTCCATATCTTCGACAGTATCGATTGCTACACCGGCCATTCCAACATCGCCTGCTACTCTCGGGTGATCAGAATCATAACCTCTATGTGTTGCTAGGTCAAATGCAACAGATAATCCTTTCTGACCACCAGCTAAATTTTTTCTATAAAATTCGTTGCTTTTTTCGGCAGTACTAAAGCCAGCATATTGACGGATAGTCCAAGGCCTCCCAAGGTACATACTTGCATAAGGCCCACCAAGATAAGGCTCTTGACCAGAAACAAATTTGGCATGAAGTGGATCTTTTCCTTTTGTGTATTGGCTTTTTACCCCAATGGACTCGGGGCTTTGATAGGCAATCGCTCCCGATTGATTTTCTCTCCCAAGATTAAGATCAAATGAATGTTCTGATAAATTTCTCATCTATCAGTAAAAGTAAAAATATTAAGGTGAAAATCTAGGATGATTTTAACGAAGTAAGGTTACTGAGCCTTTGAAGAAAAGGACTACATCATCGATAAACTCAACTTCTGCAATATAAACATAGACGCCAGGTGAAGCATCGATGTCATTGAATCTTCCATTCCAAGCAGATAATATTTCACTACCTGGTTCTATATTTTCTGCCGAGTGCACAAGATTGCCCCAACGATCATAGATTTTCCATTCATTGATCATAGTAACTCCCTTGCCAGTAAATGGATGGAAGATTTCATTATTGCCATCTCCATCAGGTGTGAAAACATTTGGAGCATAGAATTTTCTTTCTTTCTTAACTTCCACTAAAATATCTGCATCAGCTGTACAACCATTTACGTCTACTACCTCTAAGGAATAAATTGTAGGAGAGGATGGAAATACATTTATGCTTATGCAATCTGGGTCAAAACATTCCCAAGTTTCAGATTCCGAGGACCAAAAGTAGCCCATAATTGTATTGGGGCCCATAACAATGGGATCTATCACAAAGGATGTGTCGCCTAGTTCTAATTCTAAGCCTTCTCCTAATTCTAAATCCACACCATTTGAAAGATCTACACTGATTGGATCAGGCTGGGAAATTGAGAAAGATATGGTTTCTCCAAAAGCACATCCCTCACTATCAGTAACATTTATTTCAAACTCACCAGCTGTGGTGATAAAGCATGAATCGGTTGGAATATTATCACTAAAATTGATTTGATAGTTGTATCCAAAACCTGTTCCTCCCGATGCGTCCAAACAAATTTCTGTACTACCAGCATTACATGGTATAGGTAATATTGGTTGCACTTGTACTTCTATCGGGATAGATGATAACACTTCATAGTCCAAGGAGGCAGAACAACCTGCTTCATCATTAACAACGATTGTATATTCTCCTTCTCCAACATTTTGTGCAATGTTATTTGTGGAAACTTCTGGTGTCCAGTCGTAAACATATTCTGAACCAGTTCCTCCACTCGCAAATACTGCAATAATTGCCGTACTGTCTCCGAAGCAACTTACCCCAGAGGTTTGACCTTCATTTAAGAATAGGAATAAACTATCTGGTTCTTCTAAGGTAAAAGTAAATTCTTCTACACAGGCGTTGTCGTCTGTTACAGAAATTGTGTAATCTCCTGCTGCAAGATCTGTAAGCACATTTATTGATTCGCCAGAATCCCAATTATAATCATAAGTACCTGATGACGTTCCTCCCATGGCAATTACCTCTATCATTCCTTCTTCTAGACCTGCACATGGTAGATTTTGGATGACTGTATTGATTGAGTCGATTTCAATTGGGGGCGCATTTGGAATTGTAAACGTTATGGTATCAGAAAAGCAATTGTTTGCAACAGAGAATACCTGTATTTCACCAGAAGGAAGCTCCGCAGCTTCTCCAATTTCACCTGTAAATTGCTCTACTGTTGTGTTGTCTTCAGCTAGCTCCCAGAAATAGGTAAATGTAGTAGCGCCATTTGCATTATCAGTTGTCGTTGCTGTTGCAAATCCGTCCATTCCATTAAAACAACTTACTGCTTCAGCGTCGATTAGTTCTATAATCATTTGCTCTGGACTATCAATGACTATAGTTGTATCCAATTCACATTGGTCATCATCTGTTATTGTTACTGTGTAAGAACCTGCTGGAAGATTGGTTGCTAAATTGAATTGCAAAGTAGGATCGTGGGACCATGCATACATAAAAGGGCCAACTCCACCAGTAACTGCCATTTCAATTTCTGCATCGTTTCCATTAGCGCAATTCAGAGGAGTAATATCAGGATTAAAGAAGAATGTTCCAGCTCCATCGATTGTCACCTCTCCTTCTTGACTACAATTCATATCGTCATCTGTAACGGTAACGAAGTATGTGCCAACACCTAAGCCATCAACAAAAGCTGTATTGCCTACTATGTCTCCACTTGAGTTTTCCCAATTGTATGTAATATTATTTCCGCCACCACTTATGGTAGCTTCTACAGAACCTGAATCTGCCGCTGCGCCACAACCCACTCCAGTGACAACGTCAGTCATCAAACCAAGTGTTCCCGGATCGGCGATATCGATTGAAATAGAATCAGAACACATATTACTATCCGTTACTACAAGTGTGTAAGTACCGCCAACTGTTACTTCAAAATCTAAACCTGGTCCACCCATATTCCATACTGGAGTTAAAGTACCAACACCTCCTTCAATTTCAACTTCAATTTGACCTGGATTTCCATCACAGTCTGGGTCTAGTTGAGTTATGATATCAATTTCTATTTCTGGAGCACCTTGGACAAAATATTCTAATTCTACTTCGCAGCCATCTATTGTATAAAATGTAATTATATAATCTCCTGGTGCTAATCCAGGTACATTTCCTCCTGCTCCTTGAGTTAGAAAATCTAAGTTTCCAGTCATCGGATTTGGTCCAGCAATCAAAGGGTTAAAAGGACTAGGATCTAAATTAACAATCGAAGGAAAGAAACCGGGAGCTGGTGTCATGAAATCGCCTTCAATATTAAGTTGAGCAAAATCTCCAAAGCACTCTATGGGTGATTCATTAATTACATCAAACTGCCCAGTTGAGAGTGCAGGAACAACAACATCCACTGTTATAAAACAACCAGGTTCATCGGTTATATTAATGGTTAGCATCTCTGGATCTAAGTTTTCATAAATCCCGACTGGGCCTATACCAAAACCATCGTAATTATAATCTGTACCATTGATTGGTGTACCTCCCTCTACAGTTATCATAATTGATCCATCTGCTGATCCCAAACACGTTGCTCCCATTATTTGAAGATCGGTAACCACCATTGGTGTGACTGCTAAGGTAATTGGTGTTGATTCTGCAGAACAGCCATTAGCATCTGTAACGGTAACTGTATATTCTCCTTCATCAACACTATTAGCGTTCTCTGAAAAAAGTCCATTACTCCATTCAAATGAATAGGGCATAACTCCTCCAAGAGCTGTTGCCAATAGATCTCCATCGCCATTTGCGCAAGCGATATTATTTACAATGTCTATTTGAACTGCTAAAGGTGCTGCATTTTCTAAATCAAATTGTGCTTCACTAGTTGGTAAAGTTTGACCATTATCGTCCACCAGTGATACAAAATAAAGTCCTGCAGTTAGCCCTGTAAAACTTATTATTTCTCCTTCGTTTATCGTACCAGAACCTACATTTCCTTCTGGACCTTCTAAGGTATAGGTATAGGGACCTGTTCCACCACAAGCTGACAAGTCTAAATCACCTCCGCACGCATTTGTAATCAACGATAAATCGGTTCCACATTCTACACATAATGGGCCACCAGAAAGTTGTTGAGTTATGTCACCAATGGATTGAGTGCATAAGGTCCCATCTGCTAATTCAAAAGCCACTTCATATTCTACAATATTATCAGAAATAAACCATTCAGAACAATCACTTGGATCGCCAATAACTTTCATGAAAATTTTAAATATTGGACCATCTGCAATGGTTTGAGAAACTCCATTTCCATTGGTCCAAATAGTAGGAATACTTCCAGTTTCTAGAGCATCTTGCATATCGTTGACCTCAACATTTCCGATCAATTCGCTTCCTAAATTATCAATGGAGCAAAACTCAACGACAGTTGGATCAAAACTAATGGTATATTGAAAGGTAATGATGTCGACAAATCCCGTTACATAGCATTCGATGAAAAAGTTATCTCCAGGGGCAAGTGGTGTCGAGACTATTTGAAAATCCCAGGTAACATCGGAGGTTGCACTATCACAATCTTGAGCAGTCATTCCATTTATGGAAATGAATAGAAGGGAAACGTAAATTACAATCTTTCTCACAGTGTTCATCAAAGCCTTTTGTTTTGAAAATCTACTCAAATATAGCTATTTACATATTTGATAATAGCGTATATAAAAAATCAATTTGGACTATTGTAATATTGGAGCAAAGTAACAGATATTATACGCTCAAAACCCTGATTTCGTTGCACAAAGTTTAAAGTTTTTTGAGATGAATCAAAGTTATTTGCGCTAAGCGTAAAATGGCGATAAAAGACAATAAAAGTGTGTTTTAAACAATAAAAACGCCACTGTATTACTACAGCGGCGTTTTTTAATTGCATAAATGGTCGTCCTTGGGATGGGATTTCATTTATTTATGAAATTATATGTAATAGGAATTAATAAACAATTGAGTCAATCTGAAAGTCTCTTTTCAATATGACTTGAAAACTTGTTGCTTCAGATTCTGATGAGAAATTTCCCATCAATACGCGGTACCAAACTTTACCGTCTCTGTAATCATTGAGCACTATAATTTCTTCTAAAAACTCTTCTCTTATTTCATTTACCTTACCTAAGGCAGCTTCGTAATTATTATAGTCCCCTACTTGTATTCTATAAGTAGATTTGTTGCTGTTTGTGCTTCTATATTCTTTGTATTTATCCTCTTCGGGAGCTTGGATTGTTGCCTCTTTGTTTGGACTCTGATTGAAGTAATGATTCTGTACCACTTTAGCATCTTTGTGCACATGAAAAGTTAGTAAATTCATCATTTTACTTCTCGATAAAGTCTCCTGTACCCTTTCTACCAATTCTCCATCAGAATTAAATATTAGTAAGGTTGGAAGAACCGTAATTTGATACTTTTCTTTAACTGAAAATCCATCATTTGTGTCGATATCAATCTTAATAGAAACGTAATTACTATTAAGTGTTTTGATCACCTCTTTGTCTTTGAAGGTTGTGCTTTCCATCCACTTACAAGGAGTGCACCAATTAGCGTAAAAGTCTACAAAAAACAATTTACCCTCCTCCGAGGCTCTTGCTTTGGCCAATTCAAAACTCTCGTTTGTGAAATCGATTGTTGCAGGAGCCGTGTTATTAGCCATAATAACATTAGAAGACATTACCATCAATAGCATGAGGCAGGTATTCTTTACTGTTTTATTTACCAATTTCATAATCATGTGTTTTAAAATTAATTCTCGATGTAATTGCTTACAATCCACTAGTTGCAAAGTCCGTGCCAACACATTACAAAAATCTTTAATATGACTACTTTGTTTTGATTTAACTTATTGATTATCAGTAATTTATGATTTGGATCTAGCCTTTCGGCAAATATTTATTTAAAGTTGATTCAATGATTTGGGCATATCTTCAATGGTATTTGTTTTATATCAATTAACTTGTGATTAAACTGACTCAATTAGAATAAGAAAATGTCAAAACTTACCGCTGCAATAACTGGTGTTGGTTACTATACCCCACCCGATATCCTCTCCAATGCAGATTTGGAAAAAATGGTTGAAACAAACCATGAATGGATAGTTTCAAGAACTGGAATCGAAGAACGAAGAATCCTCAAAGGAGAAGGCAAGGCTACCTCATTTATGGGTGCCGAGGCAGTAGAACAACTGCTAGAAAAAACTGGAACAGATCCACTTGAGGTTGATTTGATTATCTGTGGTACAGTAACAGCAGATATGATATTCCCTGATACCGCCAATCAAATAGCTTACAAAACAGGATGTAAAAATGCATTTGGTTTTGATATTAATGCTGCATGCTCAGGATTTTTGTTTTCAATTAACACAGGAGCACAATTCATAGAAACAGGCAAATACAAGAAAGTAATCATAGTTGGAGCAGATATGATGTCCTCCATCGTAGATTATGAAGATAGAGCAACCTGTATATTATTTGGAGATGCTGCAGGTGCCGTAATGCTTGAGCCAAATGAAGAAGGTTTGGGTATTCAGGACAGTGTACTGCGTGCTGATGGAGTCGGTGTACAATACTTAAACATGAAGGCTGGAGGTTCTTTAATCCCAGCGAGTCATGAATCAGTAGATGCCAAATTACATTTTGCATATCAAGAAGGAAGAACAGTATTTAAATATGCGGTGAAGGGAATGGTAAGTGCAACTCAGGATTTATTGACCCAAAATGAAATGAAACCGAATCAGGTCGATTGGATTATCCCTCATCAGGCAAATTTGAGGATTCTTGAATCTGTTGCTCATATGATGGATTTTCCAATAGAAAAGGTGCTGATAAACATAGCAAAGTATGGAAATACCACTTCGGCCACCATCCCATTGTGCATGGGAGAAAACGAAAAAAAGTTTAAAAAGGGCGATAATGTGGTATTAACAGCATTTGGAGGAGGGTTCACCTGGGGTTCTACCCTTCTTAAGTGGGCATATGACCCAAAGTAATAGGCTTATAAGCCACAATTCATTACCTTCGCAGGAAATTTAACGTTCTAAAAATATGGCAAATACATCAGAAATTAGAAATGGATTATGCATCAATTACAAACATGATATTTATTCAGTAGTTGAATTTCTCCATGTAAAGCCTGGAAAAGGTCCAGCTTTTGTACGAACAAAGCTCAAAAGCATGACAAATGGAAAGGTTATTGATAATACTTTTCCGTCTAGTCATAAAATTGATATAGTAAGAGTTGAAAGAAGAAATTTTCAATATCTTTATAAGGATGACGAAGGTTTTCATTTTATGAATAACGAGAACTATGAGCAGGTATATATTGCGAAAGAGCTTATTGACAATGCGCAGTATATGAAAGAAGGAATCACCGTAGAGATTCTTTATCATGCAGAAGAGAATAGACCATTGACAGTGGATTTGCCACAGTACAGTGTTGTAGAAATTACATATACTGAACCAGGTGAAAAAGGAAACACAGCAACCAATGCATCAAAGCCAGCAACTATAGAAACTGGTGCGGAAATCAAAGTTCCGATTTTTATCAACCAAGGAGACAAGGTGAAAATCGAAACTGCGACAGGTGCTTATATAGAAAGATCAAAAGAATAAAACATGACTTTTAAAGAAATCCAAAACTTGATAGAGCTTGTTAACGAAACTGACTTAACAGAGTTCAAAATGAAAAATGAGGGTTTTGAACTATCAATCAAAACCAAAAATTTTGAAAAGTCACCTGGGGGAATGAAAGCTCCAATCGTGACAATGACTGCTCCTCCTGCTGCAATGCCAGGAGTGGCTGCACCTATAAATGATTTGACTGAAGTCACAAGTCCTGCTGAAGCTACTGCAACAGATACAGCAAACTTGATTGAAATTAAATCACCAATTATTGGTACATTTTATAGATCACCGTCACCGGACAAACCATCATTTTTACAAGTTGGAGATACTGTAGCTAAAGGTGATATTGTATGCATTGTTGAAGCAATGAAGTTGTTCAACGAGATTGAAAGTGAAGTAAGTGGTAAGGTAGTAAAGGTGTTGATTGAAGATGCTCAACCAGTTGAGTATGATACTCCTTTATTTCTAGTGGACCCTGCAGGGTAAATTCCTATTTAAGATCGACCTATGTTTAAAAAAATGTTAATTGCCAATAGAGGCGAAATCGCACTTCGTGTTATCCGTACTTGTAAAGAAATGGGTATCAGAACGGTTGCTATTTATTCTACAGCTGATGCAGAAAGTTTACATGTTAGATTTGCAGACGAAGCTGTAAAAATAGGACCACCAAGTTCCACCGAATCTTATCTAAGTATTCCTAGGATCATGGCCGCGGTTGAGATTACCAACGCAGATGCCATTCATCCAGGATATGGATTCTTGTCAGAGAATGCAGCCTTTGCTGAGGTCATAGAAGAGTACGGTGTAAAATTTGTTGGTCCAACAGCGAAGATGATTCGATCAATGGGGGATAAGATTACTGCAAAGGAGACGATGATCAAAGCAGGTGTCCCAGTTATTCCAGGAAGCGACGGCCTGCTTAAAAACGTAGAAGAAGGAATTACTTTGGCAAATGAATTTGGTTATCCAGTAATCATCAAAGCAACAGCAGGTGGCGGAGGAAAAGGAATGCGTGTTATCTGGAAAGATGAGGATTTTGAAGATGCATGGAATAGTGCTAAAAAAGAGGCAAGCGCATCATTTGCCAATGATGGCATTTACATGGAGAAGTTTATAGAAAATCCCAGACATGTAGAATTCCAAATAATTGGAGATCAGTTTGGGAATGTTGTTCACCTTTCGGAAAGAGATTGCACAATCCAAAGAAGGCATCAAAAGTTACTAGAAGAATGCCCTTCGACAATGCTTACAAAAAAATTAAGAAAAGAAATGGGGGAAGCTGCTATTGCCGCTGGTAAATCCATTAAGTATGAAGGCGTTGGAACTGTAGAGTTTTTGGTTGATAAGTACAAGAAGTTTTACTTTATGGAAATGAATACCAGAATCCAAGTAGAACATCCGGTAACAGAAGAGGTAATTGATCATGACCTTATAAAGGAGCAAATCAAAGTTGCAGCTGGAGAACCATTATTAGGTAAGAATTACCTTCCAAAAATGCATGCCATTGAGGCACGAATTAATGCGGAGGATCCATATAACGATTTTAGACCAAGCCCCGGAAAAATCACTTCATTTCATAGTCCAAAAGGGCACGGTGTCAGAGTAGACACACATGTGTATGCAGGTTATACTGTCCCACCTTATTATGACTCACTTATTGCAAAATTGATTTGCAAAGCGCATACAAGAGAAGATTGTATCCGCAAAATGAGAAGAGCTCTGGATGAGTTTATTGTGGAAGGTATTAATACCACAATTCCATTTCATAGAGCCCTAATGGATGACGAAAGATTTCTTTCAGGAAAATATGACACAGGATTTTTAGAAGATTTTGTATTGGAGAAGCCCGAAACTAAGGATTAATTCCGTTTAAGTTTCATGGCCAATTTATTCTCACTTCTTAAACATCTCGGTCCTTACAAGAAGTATGTGTTTGCTACTATTGTATCGCAGATACTTTTGGCTATATTCACTGTAATCAGTATCCCAGTAATTATCCCATTCTTTCAAGTACTCTTCAATGATGAATCAAAGGTATATGAAAAGCCTGTAGATATCATGGAAGGAGCTAAATGGCTTGAATATACTTTCCATAACTTTATCGCCCAATATGAGCGAATGGACGCTTTATTATACATTTGTATTGGGATCGTTGCCATATTTTTACTCAAAAATCTTTTTAGATACTTGTCTTTATTTTTTATAAATCCAGCAAGAAATGGAATTGTAAAAGACTTAAGATCTGGAATGTATAAACACTTGATCAATATTCCGATCCATCAATTAAAAACGCACAAAAGAGGTGATATTATCACAAGACTCACATCTGACGTTCAAGAAGTAGAATGGAGCATTTTACAAGTACTCGAGGCTTTTATCAAGGCACCACTAACCATTCTCGGAAGCTTGGCATTTATGTTGTTCATCTCTCCAAATTTAACGCTTTTTGTCTTTGTTCTGATGATCTTTACGGCTGTTATCATCGGTACAATATCAAAGACATTAAAAAAAGAATCTCAAGGAATTCAAGAAAGTTTGTCTGCAATGACATCTAGGATCGATGAAACGGTCACAGGTATGGACAATGTCCGCTCATTCAATGTAGAAGCCAAGTGGGTTGAAAAATTTGAAAACGAAAATCAAAATTTTTACAGACGGATTGTAAAGCTGTATAAGAGGAAAGATCTGGCCTCACCGACATCAGAGTTTCTAGGAATTCTAGTGGTTGCTGTTTTACTTTATTATGGGTCCTACAAAGTTTTTCAAGGCAGTTTTGGTGCAGAGACATTCTTTGCTTTCATATTTGCATTCTATCAAATTATTGAACCGTCAAAGTCATTTTCTTCTTCATATTATAATTACAAAAAAGGTCAGGCAGCCTATGAAAGGATTGTTGACTTTTCGAGCCTTGCAAATACAGTTAAGCTAGATGAAGGAAAGAATTTCAGTAAGATTGAAGCGTCAATCAATTTTGAAAATATAGATTTTTCATATCCGGAAGAGAATGGGAAAGCCTTGGATAAAATTAATTTAAAAATCAATCAAGGAGATAATCTTGCTTTTGTTGGCGCATCTGGTTCTGGTAAAACTAGTATGTTGAATTTGCTTTTAAAATTTTACTCACCGAGTGCTGGACGAATTTTGATAGACGGCAAAGAGTTATCTGAATTATCGACTGGATCATGGAGAAAGCAAATTGCCCTGGTGACACAGGAACCTTTTATTTTCAATGATAGTATCTATGAAAACATCAAATTTGGTAGAGATTACATTGATCGCGCCAAGGCTAAAAAAGCTTTAGAGCAAGCAAGACTTTCAAAATATGTAAATTCGTTGGATCAGTCGGTTGGTGAGAGGGGGCAGCTATTGAGTGGTGGAGAGAAACAACGATTGGCAATTGCCCGAGCGTTGGCGGGTGATCCTGAATTATTACTTTTAGACGAGCCAACATCAGCTTTAGACGCTCAAGCAGAAAATGAAGTTAGTCAAGCTATTAAGGATGCAATGAATGGTCGAACAGCAATAATTATAGCACATCGATTTTCTACTATCAAACATGCTGATAAAATCGTAGTTTTGGACAAAGGTAAAATCGTTCAAGAGGGAATTCACAAAAATTTATCGAAAGAGGAAGGATTTTATAAAAATTACTTAGAACTTCAATCGTAGGAAGAAGGCATGAGCAAGTATATTTTCATATTAGCGTTTATTTGTAGTAGTACTTTGGCGTCAAGTCAAACTGAAAGATTCTTTGTGCCCTATCCAAATGAAGGAGACACAACTTATTATTACGAAGTGGGAAATCCTGAGAGGATAGAGTTTGAAATGTTTGAAAAACCTCAAGGCTATTATTTTCGAGAAGCCTTAACTCCATGTCATATATCTAATTTTGCTTCCGCAAATATTGATGGTAGATACATCTGGAAAAGAGGTCTGCAAGAATATCACTTAAGTTCCAATGGCAATACAAAGACTTTTGAATATGCTGTAGTCAAAGATGTGTTTAAAAACACTTGGGCAAGGATGGTGATAGATGGCAATCCAGAAGTGTTCAATGATATTTCTAGTATGTCCACTTATTTAAATTTGGATAATAAAGGAAGTTATTCCTACCAAGTAGAATATTTGGATGAAACACTTCAAGAAATTCTAAAAGAATCTGGAGCTACGGCATTATGGGTAAGTTTTGCGCTGAATAGCAAATATGAAAGATTAGGGACAACAAAAGTTATACTTCCTTTTGAAGATATTAATTGTCTGACCATTAAAAACACAGAATTCTATATTCCAACTGGTTTTCAAATAATGGTCGATGGTGTTTGGCAGAAACTAGGCGGCGAATTACAGATGGAAGTCCTAGATCAATATATACCCGTCACAGTCCCAAAAATTCATTTCATAGACAATAGTCAAAAAAGAGAGGTTGCCGAATTGATTATTGATCCTGCTGATAAGAATAAATTTGTTTCAGGCTATTATATGTACGCCAAAGCATTTAGAAATCTTAGAACTTGCAATGAAGAAGGTGGGATTTATTTGTTTCCCAATCCATCATATGGCGAGTTTAGTATAAAGATGTTTGATTTTCCTGAAGGAGAGTATACCTTGAAAATACATAATATTGTAGGAAAAGAAATAAGATCTCAATCAATCAAAATGGAAGGTAATATGCTAGAACACATCTATCTATCAGACATCTCAAAAGGTAGCTACATCTATTCAATTGAAGATGCAAATGGGCATCGAATAGAAGCTAAGAGATTGATGATTATGGGATTGTAGTCGGCTAGAAAAAGACTTTTGATTTATGGTATATGGTATATGATTTATGGTATATGATATATGATTTATGGTATATGATATATGATATATGATTTATGGTATATGATTTATGTTTTATGATTTATGATTTATGATTTATGATTTATGATTTATGATTTATGAAAAAAAAGACCTTGAACTTTGGGGCGCTTGATTCTGGATGGTGATTGTTTAGTAATTGGTTATATAAAGCCCCCTATGTCAGGTAAACACTTGACTTTGGCGCCTGGAAGCAGACTTTGGCTAGTGGAGGCCTCTTACGTCAGGTAAATCTCTGACTTCGGCGCATGGAAAATTTTTTAATTATGATTAAGAAAAAGGCTTTGATAGTACTTATAGCGATTCCTATTTTATATTTTCTAACTGGTTTGTACTTATGTTACAATATTGATAGGATAGCTTTTGTTCCGACTACGATGGATAAGGATGAAGTCTTAGAATTTGATTTTCCTTCTACTGAAAGATTTATTAAGCTTAATGAAAAAGACTCGGTCAATATATTGTACTCTAAAACTTCTTTGGAATCAAAAGGGCTTGTTTTATTTTTTCATGGCAACTCATCTGATCTTCGATCATGGGGAAAAATGAGTCCACAGTTTCACAAAAATGGATACGATGTTGTGATGGTCGATTATCCTGGTTTTGGAAAATCTAGTGGCAAACAGTCCGAACAAGGTTTGTATGATTCTGCAGACAAATTATATAAGTGGGCAAGTAAAAAGTATGATAAAAAGGATATGGTCATTGTAGGTAGATCTATTGGAAGTATTCCTGCTTCTTATCTTTCAAGTAAAGTAAAAGTTAAGCGGACTATCTTAGAAACACCGCTTTCTAATATGGGCAAATTAATTAGGAAAAAATTTAAATTCGCACCTATTTGTAATAGTTTATATGATCGCTTTGCTGTCGACAGTTGGTTGGAGAAATCCAAAAACGAAGTGCATATAATTAGGTCAGAAAATGATAAACTAATCATTGAAGAAAGCACTGATAGCTTACTTAATATGGTTGATAGTCATTTTATGATAGAAGGTGCCGAACACGGAAATCTTGGAAGTTTTGATTCTTATCAAAAGAGAATAAGCGAATTATTACTAAATTAGGCTAGCTAACAACAAAGATCTGATGCCGACTGGACTTTATGTCATCATATTAATTTTATCTATATATATTGGGATTACCTTTCTGATATATATATTCCAGCATTATTTCTTTTTCAGACCCGAAATTCTTCCCTCTAACTTCAAGTATAACTACCCCTTCAATTTTGAAGAAAAGACTTTTGAAATGGAAGATGGAGGCAGTGTTAATGCACTTCACTTTAAAGTTCCTAATAGTAGAGGTCTTGTCTATTATTTTAAAGGTAACTCAAGAAGCATAAAAGGATGGGCCAAGTTTTCTAGGGACTTTATGGGAAATGGTTATGACTTCTTTGTCATGGATTATCGCGGGTTTGGAAAATCAAAAGGTAGAAGGACAGAGGCAAAATTGTATTCGGATAGCCAACATATTTACAAACACTTAATGCAAAGTTATGATGAAAAGAACATGATTATTTATGGTCGGTCTTTGGGATCTGGTATTGCAGCAAGGATTGCATCTTGGAATAATCCAAGAATGCTTATTTTGGATTCTCCATATTACAGTTTTTATCATCACATCAAAAGGTACGCCTTTTTACTTCCGTTGAAAATTATTCTGAGGTATCAAATCAGAACGGATCAGTTTATAAAAAATGTGGAGGCACCTATACATATAATCCATGGCAACAAGGATAGACTCATTCCGATTTCTAATAGTTTGAAACTAAAAAAGTTAAAACAGGATGATATAAAAATTACGGTCATTCACAATGGAGGACACAACAATCTTCCAAGTTTCCCAGCATATCATGAATTTATATACAAACGTCTCAATGAAGCTGCAATGGATTGGATAAAATCCGAAGCAATATGAATTTTGAAAGAACATTTGATCTTATTCAGATTGAAAAATTTGAAAATGAGGAAAGGAGTTTCTTGTATAATAAGACTGAGACCAATTATGATGCTTGGTCTAGTAAAATGTTAGTTCAACAATATTTATCTTATTGCTACTATTTGAGGGAGCAAAATTTGCAAGTTGGGGAAATGGTTGTCATGATGCCCCAAAGCGCCTCTATCCACTGGGTTCTTTTTGATCTCGCAATACAGGCTATGGGAGCCGTGGTTGTCATGGCGCATGGCACTCTATCAAGTGCACAGTTGAACGGAATATTTGAAGAGACAAGAAGCAAGTTTTTTGTTTATTCAAATCCAGAATTTGAAGAAAAGCACCGCTCACTTTTAAATGGAAAACTTGTTATCCAAGTTGATAAACTACTCGTTGATCAGCAAATGTCAATCGAGGACTATGGCGACATTTGCCGTAAGGTCAAAGAAACTGACCTATCTACAATAATATATACAAGTGGCACGACTGGAATTCCTAAAGGAGTTATGTTGTCTCACTTCAACATTATGAGTAATGTGCAATCAGTCACTTTGTTATTACCAATACAGCAACATCAAAAAGTATTGAGCTTTCTACCCTACTCGCATATTTTTGAGCGCACTTCTATCTATTGTTTGTTGGCCCTACAATGCAACACCTATTTTATAGGAAGACCACAAAATCTAGCTGATGCCCTTCCAAAAATAAAACCACATTTTTTTACTGCAGTTCCTAGGATTCTTGAACGCATGTATGATCAAGTTGTATCCGAATTTAAATCGAGAAAATGGTTAGGGAAAAAAGTATTTAATTGGGCTAGCAGAGTTTCAGAAAATTACAAACCCCACAAATCATTTAATCCAATTAAATTTCTTCAAATCCGATTTATCAGATGGTTCCTTTTGGGAAAATTCAGAAAAAGATTAGGTGGAAATATCGAAGCTATATTGGTTGGAGCTGCACATCTTAGACCAGAAATTGCAAAAGCCTTTTATGCTGCTGGGATAAACGTCAGAGAAGGCTATGGTATGACAGAGACTTCACCTGCTATCAGTATCAATAGATTTGAGCCGGGTTTGAATCGATTTGGTACGGTTGGTCTTCCGCTACCTAATGTACAAATTGATATCAGAGATCAAGATGAAAATGGAGCAGGAATTATTTGGGTAAAAGGGCCAAATATCATGCAGGGTTATTATAAACGACCCGAAGAAACCAGCAAGGTACTAACCGAAGACGGATGGTTATGTACAGGTGATGTGGGCATCTTAAGGCAAGGATTTCTAACAATTACTGATCGTCAAAAGGATATTTTTAAAACCTCGTCAGGTAAATATGTTGCGCCACAAGAATTGGAAAATCACTACGTAAAATCAGATCTGATTGAAAACATCATGATTATAGGATTTAAAAGACAATTTGTTTCTGCATTAATATATCCAAATTTTACCGCCTTAGAACAGTGGTCAAAAGAGCATAATATTCATTGGACCAGCCCTCAATATATGGTTCTGAATATTAAAGTGCAGGACTGCATGAAAGCAGAAATTGAAATTTGGAACGAGCAGGTCCCTAATTATAAAAGAGTCAATGGTTTTTATTTGATGCACGTGCCTTGGTCTGTTGAATCAGGACAATTATCAAATACGTTGAAGCCAATCAGAAAAAAGATATTGGCAGATTATGAAAAAGAAGTTGAGGAAATATATTTATAAATGGACCGTGTGCTGCGCACACTTCCAGACTCTAAACGCGCTTCGTTTTACTCGCCGAAGACTAGAGACGCGATTTTTGTTTCGGGATGTTATTACTTCAATACTAGCTTAGATATTTTCAGGAGGTAAGTCTTGCTTGCGTTTCAAGAGAAACTTTGGTGGGAGGAAAGCATTGCAAGTTGCTCTAAGCCTCTACATCGTAATAAAGCTTGTAAAACTTTCTACCCTGCTCATCTACTCCTCTCATAATTTTAGAACGATCACCATGTACATAGATGTGGAAATTTCTATCAAGCTTTATCACTGATTTGAAGACTCCAGATTGTGTTCTTACAGCAGGCTGTGAGATATCAAACTGATCTGGAAGTTCTACAGAACGAGTTTGCTCATATTCCCTCTTATAATTTTGAAACTCAAGACGACGGCTGTCATCTTCAAAAAGTGAGGTTTCATATTCTGCTTCGTTAAAACGATCTAAGGATTTAAAATACTCTTGGGCTTTATTTAATATTTGGGCTTCATCGGCCTTATCAACTTCAGCTTCTGTCTTTAATTTCTCATCGATGAAAGCTTTCGTTGCTTGGATGGTGTCTCTTGTAATATGAAAGTTATCTACTCTATTTCTAAGTTTTACAAAATCCGTTTTCCAATATGCTGCATCACCTTCTTTAGCTGTTTTATCAAGAAGACAAACTTTGTAACCTTCTTCTTGTTCAGTGTTTAAAATCAAGCAGCCCTTTTGCAAACGATTGATAGAAATTCCCTGATGTACTTGAACTTGATAATCGTCGGCATTTTTTAGCAATTTCAAAAATGAATCTTTTTCTTCATTCTTAAAAATACCTATAGCGGAAACCATTTCATCTTCAATCAAAACATCATCAAAATAGCAAACCAATAAGTCTCCAGATTTTATTTTTGGATGATTCGACTTAAGATATAAATGATCAGCAATATTTTTTGAGTGTTGGTGGATTGTTCCTGGATTGCTGAAAATCTGCGTAGCAATATTCCCAATAGGATTGAGTTCTATTTTATCATCAGGCATTTTAAAGTTAAAAAACTCTGGCGTCTTAAAGGAAGACAGGAAATAATGTAGTAAATTTTCATGTACTAAATCGGTGTCAACGTTTACTGGATTGGCTGAATATTGGACTCCAGAATCATCGACATTGACTGCTACATGGTGGATTGAAACACTTTGAATTGAGGCAGAGGAGGTATCTATCATTGCTCGGTTTTTAGGTCGCCAAAGGTAATGATCTTTTTAAATAATAGAAATGAAAGTTAAGGAACTTCTACAAGCTCTTATTAGCTAGAATTTTGATAGATTTAGGTACATTTTGATGTTCAAAACCGAATTGATGAAATTATCTAGGAACTTATTGTTTTTCAGTTGGATTCTGTTGCTCAGTTGCCAGGACAAAGCTCCTGTCGAACTCAACACAGATTTTAAACTAGAGCTAAAAACAAGGACTTTTGGTGCAGGTGCAGGCTATCTCATCTCCAATCAGGGTATTATATCAAAAGACGGCAAGATTGAATTTAGAGATCTTAAAGTAGAGGATGCCGTCAGAAAGTTATTATGTGAGTATCAGAATATCAATTGCAACGGAACAAGCAGTAAGGTCATCATAAAAAATCCTAATAAGACGCTTGCTAATTATGTGTTTATTGATGACGATTACAAAGGAGCAAGAGCGGATCAGGATATCATCTCCCAAGCTATAATGAAAAAGCTAGAGGAAGCAAGACTACTGACAGTCAATGAAAGAGTCAGGGAAATCCCAAGATATATTGTAGAAGCTGTCAATGAGAAAAGACTGAAGCAACTTAAAACAGCAAAGGATAAATATTTTGAAAATCAAATCGCGTGTAAGGCAAATCAGACAGAACGCCATGACAATCCATCCAAAGCAGTCATGAAAAATATGGGCACCTTAACCAAATTTATAGGCGATCTTTCTTTTTGTTTAGGTGTTGATATTTTTGTTGCAGATGAAATAAAATATATGCCTGTGGTAAATCAAAACATGTTGTTTGATATAAACACAACTGATAAAGAATCGGAATTAACTTCAAAACTTAAAAGGCTTGGAATAACAGTTAAGAAGTATATGGTTCAGTCAAAATATTATGAAATAAACATTACTCCTTACATGGTGAATTTGACAAAGGAAGGTCAAAAAAGAAAATAAAAGGAGAAATCTCAATGAATAAAACTGATCACAGAAACACCTTAGCCATACAAAGGCTAACTGCACTTTGGGCTCTATCTGAATCAGGACTGGGAGGTCTTTGCCATGCATTTAAAATTCCATTTTCTGGTTTGTTGCTTGGAGGAATAGCCGTGATCATCATCAGTTTGCTTTGTCACTTTTCTAAGTCAAAATGGAAGGTAGTGTCTACTGCACTAATTTTGGTTTTAATTGTCAAAGGAATGGTCAGTCCTCATACAAATATCACTGGATATATCGCTGTAAGTTTCCAAGCAATCACTGGCGTATTTTTTTATAAATTTTTCCCCTTTAGAATAGGGACCTTTCTTTTTTGTATTGTTGCTATAATGGAATCAGCCTTTCAAAAATTGATTGTATTGACCCTACTCTATGGTTCAACCTTTTGGGAAGCTATCAATGAAACTGGAGCATGGATTGTAAATAGTATGGGTTTTATTTCTAACATCAGTTCATCTCAAATATTAGTTGCAATTTATACAGGAATTTATTTGATCGGAAGTATTTTTATTGGGTATATTATTTTGTACATCATTGGATTTATAAAGCAAGAAGAAAACATCAACAGCATAGATCTTATTGTTGGGAAAACCGATGAAATCAAAAGTGGAAAAAAGAAAAATAGGAAAATTGTACTTCTTTCTATGTTTATTATTCTTGCAGGCTTAGTAATTTATGGAACATTCACTTCTGATATCCAACGAGGCGTGTATATATTTTTGAGAACACTACTCATTCTATTTTTGTGGTTTGTTGTCGTAGGGCCATTTCTCGTAAAATTGGTTAACAAATACTTATTGACCAAACAAGAAGGTTTATCAAAAGATATAGAACACATTTTCGATTTATTTCCATACTTGAGATCAATAATAATCATTGCATGGAAAGAAGCGCAAGAGTTTTCCTATCTTAAACGTTGGAAGGAGTTTTTGACTCGCACCATCGTCTATTCTTTATATTTCAAAACAGAAGAAAATTGATTTATTTATTAAGCGAGGAAATACAAACTGGTAAAACAACATCATTGCAATTGTGCACAGAAAATCGTTATGACATTGGTGGTTTTCTTAGTCCTGATAAAGCTGGGATGAGGTTTTTGATGAATCTCAAAAGCAAAAAAGAAATTCCCTTTGAGATAGACATTACGAGTTTTGAGGGTCCTATAGAAATCATAGGAAAATACTCCATTTCTCAAGCTGCTTTTGATGAGGCGGCTATTTGGGTGAAAGAACATTTAAATTCGCCTGAAATTAAATTTATTATCATTGACGAGGTGAGCAAACTTGAGTTAGCAGGAAAAGGCTTTGCATCTACCCTGCAATATGCGATGAAAAATATTGGCGACAAGCATTTGATTCTAGTGGTAAGAAATTCTTTTCACGATGAGATTGTAGAAAAATTTGGCTTACAAAAGGCGTCAAGATTGACCAAGAATGGAATTGACAAACTTCTGTCTTCATAGTCCTATCCCACTTCCGTAAATGGATATAAAAGAAAAACTTCACACACATTGCCTCAAGCTTATGGAGGATAAAATTTTGAGCCACCAAGCTGCATTGAATTCTATAGAAGAATCTCGAAATAATGAAACAAAAAGCAGTGCTGGAGATAAGTATGAAACTTCAAGGGCAATGCTTCATATAGAGGAAGAAAAAATGAGAGGCCAACTTGGTAAAACAAGAGAGTTAAAATTACTACTTGAAAAAATCAATCCTCACGATAAATTTGAGGAAGTCACCTTGGGTTGTCTTTTGATTGCTGCTCAAGGCAAATATTTTATCTCAGTTCCGATAGGCAAGGTTGTTTTGGAAAGTGAAACTTATTTTTGCATCTCTATGGCTTCACCAATTGGCAAGCAATTACGTGGCAAGAAAAAAGGAGAAGAGATTAGCTTTGGTGATAGAAAGATTAAAATTCTAGATATATTATGAATCAACGGATAGCTAGCATAGCACTGGTCGTAAAAGACTATGATGAGGCAATAGACTTCTATATCAATAAACTAGATTTTGTTTTATTGGAGGACACAAAGTTGAGTGACACAAAGCGATGGGTCATTGTAGCTCCACCAGGTGCCAAAGAATGTTGTTTATTGTTGGCTAAAGCAGCTAATGAAAAACAAATGGCTTCGGTTGGCAATCAGACCGGAGGTAGAGTATTTATATTTCTCTTTACTGATGATTTTGAGAGAGGCTACTCAAATATGAAATCAAAAGGAATTGAGTTTGTACGCGGACCAGTGATTGAAGACTATGGTAAGGTTGCAGTCTTTAAGGATCTGTATGGAAATCTTTGGGATTTTATTGAGCCAAGTGAAAATAACAAAAGTTTGTGAACTTCCTAGCTGGCACACCTTAGCTTCCATATAACATACCAGCAATTTGTATTTTAGGTCCTCATTGTAAAACTCTTTACATTTTACTAGGTAATTAGGTCATTTTATGTGTGCTTGCGAGAATTTGCACGGAATTTGATTTACTAGACTTTTTTCGACGCCTTTCTATGTATAAAACTCTGTAAAGATTCTCAACGCGCTTTTTATTTATACGTATTATTTAATTAATCTAAGAAAAAATGAAAAGCATTTTTACTAGATGAATACCCGCTTAACTACCAAAAATAAAAAAATCATAAGAGCAATTTCCATTTCTCTTTTTTTTACCAATCGATAGGACGATAATCTTTAAGAAATTTACCACACCAATGCTTCCCTGAATTTATTCCATCAAATAATGGATCCATCACCCTAGCGGCTCCATCAACAATATCTAGTGGTGGTTGAAAATCATGAACTTCTTCTTTTCGTTTAGCCAGTTCAGCTGGATCTTCGTCGGTAACCCAACCCGTATCAACAGCATTCATGTATATACCAAAATTAGCTAGTTCACCAGCTGCGGTATGTGTCATCATATTAAGTGCAGCTTTCGCCATATTGGTATGTGGATGCCTTGCTTCTTTATGCCAGCGATGAAACTTACCTTCCATTGCTGAAACATTGATGATGTGCTTCATTCCAGTATTTTCATTTTTCATTAGATCAGCCAAGCGATTGCACAAAACAAAAGGAGCAACAGAATTGACTAGTTGTACTTCCAACATTTCATCGGTATTGATATCACCCAATTTAAGTCGCCATGAATTTGTTTTACGCAAGTCAATTTGCTGAAGATCGGCATCTAATTTACCGGAAGGGAAAACCTCATCAGGCGTTAAGCTATCATCTATACTGTATGGAATTTGTGACAGTTCTGCAGAAGCACTCAGACCAATACCAATCTGTTTCCCATGCCAACTTACTGGTAAGTTTTTATTTTGGCTCTCGATTGGCTTCGAATTAAGTTCATTTAATTCTGAAATACATTCTTTATGATTATTGAGAAGCTCTTGCGCTCTTGCAGGCAAGTTATAATAGGCTTGTTTCTCATTTGCCATTAAATGCTTGTAAAAACCTGATGGACGTCTCACTGTTTGAGCAGCATTGTTGATCAGCACATCTAGTCTGGTGTATTTTTGTTTGATGTATTTACAAAATATTTCCACACTAGGAATATGTCGGAGGTCTAATCCATGAATATGTAATCGATGTCCCCAATCATTATAATCATCTTCTTTACTATATCTTAATGCACTGTCAACTGGAAATCTAGTGGTTGCAATTACAGTTGCACCAGAGCGAAGCATCATTAAAGTTATGTGATAACCAATTTTTAATCTAGAACCTGTAACTATGGCCACTTGATCATTCATCTCTGCGGTTTGGAACCTTTTCGCATAATTAAAGTCTCCACACTCTTGACACATGGTATCATAGAAATGATGTAGGTAATGAAATTTTTCCTTGCATACATAACAATTTCTTGGGGACTCTAAAAGTACTTTTTCATCAGATTCCAATTGAGGAGCATTCAACATTTTTGGGGCCACAAAAACAGTTGCTTCTCTTGCGGATCGAATTCCTGTGGCATTGCGAGCATGTTTATCTTTTTCTTTGATTTTTCGCTTTTCAGCTTTTTTGGCGTCTTTCTTTCTTTTGTGAAATTCTTCTCGGCTAGGTCTAGACAATAAGCCTGCCGCCATCAAGAGTGCCAGCCTTCTATCTTTTGGAATTTGGAAGATCTGGTTTGTGTCTGATATAAGGGTCTCTAAAGTATTTATACAATCAGAGATTTCTTTTTCACTGAGCTGTTTAATACTTTCTTCAGGTTTTTCTTCCTTCTGTTTATCTAAGTCATCTTCCTCTGAAGGAGGTAGATCCTGATCATGTATTGTCATAAAGCAAAAGTATGAAAAATTATACCATCAACCTCTTCCTAATTCTACTCAATGACTCAGGCTTTACACCAAGATAACTTGCCAATTGATATTGAGGAACTCTATTCAAAAGCTCTGGCCGATTTTCCATAACATCAAGGTATCTTTCCTCAGGACTTGAAGATATAAATCTTGATAATTTCTCTTGATATTCTTCTAATTTAAGTTCTGTAGAGATTCTGCACATTGCCTGAAAGCGGGGGAATTTTTCGTATAATATATTTTCTTGTTCAGAGCTAATGACTGTGAGTTCAGTATCTTCTACACATTCAAGATTAAATTTTGCCTTTACTATATTTTTACTCCCTGGTCTTGTCGAAATTGAATCCAATTCAAGATAAAAGTCAGTTGTTTTTTCTTCTCCGTCTTTCAGGTGGTATTTTCTCACACAACCATTGATTACATGATAGCATTTATCAACAATTTGCCCTTCAGAAAGAAAAATGGTTCCTTTCTTAAAAAACTCTACGGACTGAAGGTTTGAAATGTACTTTTGTTCCTCTTCTGACAAACCAAGGTTGTCGATGGCGTATTCATATTTTTCGTGCTTATCGGTCATATTCGATTTATAATAACCAACAAGTTATTATAAAATCGATGTACAATCAATTATGAAATAAAAAAATAGATAAATCCATCAAAATGTGAGTCCAATTAACATCGATAATGGCCTCTCAATACTTAATGACCACATTTCCAACCTTAAAGCCTTTCTCTACATATTTGTAAGCTTCCACAATTTCCTCAAATGGATACACTTTATCAATCAAAGGCATGAACCCACCTTCCTCAACAATTTTGGATATAGTTTTGATACTTCTTGAGACATTTCTTGGCAAGGGAAATTTTACCCTTTTGCCACCAAAAAGTGGCGTAATTAATGAGAGATAAGTATTTTCCCAATTCTTCCCAAGTTCAGAAGAAATGTATACTCCCTTTTTACTCAACACAGCTTTGCTAGTGGAAAACGAACTCTTCCCAACTGCATCAAACACATAGTCATAAACAACATCTTCCTTCCAATAATCTGTCACTTTATAATCAATCACTCGGTCTGGACCAAGGCCCTTTATCTTTTCAATATTAGGAGTGTCACATACGGCAGTAACATGAAGTCCATTATACTTCATCAATTGAGTTACGGCTGATCCGATGGCACCAGTAGAACCATAAACCAGCACTTTCTCTCCGGCCTTTAGATTAACCTTGTCCATAAAATTTAATGCATAGTGAACACCTTCCAAACAAGCAACTGCCTCTTCAAAAGAAAGACCCTCGGGCATCGGGAAAGTCTTTTTTTCTTTGACTGCCATATAATCCGCTTGAGACTCAATCCCTTCGTCATCAAATCCAAAAACTTTATCGCCAACCTTAAAGTTGGTTACAGCTGACCCAACAGATTCTACAACACCTGAAAAATCTGTTCCAGGAATCTTTTTATTTGGAGCCTTTAAGCCTGTAATCATTTTCATAACTAGGTAGACTCCTCCACGAATACCACAATCTGTTCGATTGATAGTTGTTGCTTTGACATTTACCAAAACTTGATTGTCCTCAGGTACAGGTATCGGCAATTCTTTTATTTGAATTACCTCAGGTGGGCCGTATTCTGTATAATATGCTGCTTTCATTTAATTCTTAAGTTTATAAATATACTCGATACATTAGATTTGGAAAAAATCCAAACTGAGTTATGTAACCAATTGAACCAGGTTCAGAAGCATCGTAAAATTCTGCTAATCTACCTTTTGTATTTATTACGTTATCACAATTTAAATAAAGTTCATGAGTTGTTTTAGGACGATTCCATTTATAACTTGCTGATAACTTTAGCTCATAGATATCTTCGAGCTTATTTGCGTAAGCGTTCTGATGATCCCAAAACTGATTCTGCTCTGGGTCAACAGCAAGATTACCAGACACATCTCTTAATAATGGAACAATTTTTCTTCCTCCTGCAAAAAAAAGTTTCATATTTAAAGATAATACTTGGTTATCTTTCTTTCCTAAATTCGGGAATTCTTTTCCAGCTAAAACGTTTACCAAATAATTCCCACTGTATTGAGTATTTCTTTCTATCCCATCCAATGGAGTAAACTTAGATTCATACAAAGATGCATTGACTAAATAGTAATAGTTATCTCCAAAGAACCTTTCAAGTGTAAACTCCAAGCCATAATTTCTTCCAGTTCCTTCATTCACTAAATCAACATACTGAAATTCTAAGCCTTCATTAATAGTTGAGAAGTAACTATTGGCATTATTTTCAATCGGAAGGTTAAAAAGATCCTGATAATAAGCTTCTACCTTTCCTCTAAAATTTTTTCCAATTCTCTTTTCAAAAGCTACAACATAGTGATGCGCCTTCAATAAGCCTAAATCCTTATTTCGTGTCATTAAATTTCCATTAGCATCCGGCACTTGAGCAAAATAATGGTGGAGACTTTCCATGGTGCTATGAAGGCCATAACCAACTTGTAGATTTCCAGCATTTCCAATCTTGATTTTTCCAGCCAACCTTGGCTCAATTGTACTTTTATTATTATATAATACATTCATATTATGTACTCCTGCAACAAAGCGTATGTTTTGATTTATTCTATGCTTCCAACTAACAAAATTCCTAAGTGTACTAATTCTTTCATCAAAATCTACCAATTTAATTCTCGAACCGTCTTGAAGATTGCTTTGCAAATTTTCTAAAGATTCTGAACCAAATTTTGTTCCTATCTGTATTCTATTTTTTGCATTGATTTTTTTATGGAAGGTACTAACAACTCGATAGGTGTTTCGATTTAGCTTGCCTTGATAATTTACTTGTTTACTCAGCAACGAATCAAAAATAAGAGAATCACCAACAAAGCTTGTAGAATATCTGGATTCAATAACATCATCGTCGATGCCTTCTGCCGAAAAAAGAATTGTACTTTTTAAATAAGAATTTTCGCCAAGGTTTATTGTATGGTTAACCCCCGTATTAAGCAGGTAAGATTCCTTATCAAAATCCTCCGTTACACCTAGTTTCATAAAATTATCGCCAGGCAAATTCCAAAGAGCTGGTGTAACATCTTCAAACAACAAACTACTTAACCCAGCTAATCCAAAGATTGAAAATATACCTGCATTTTCTGTCGGCAACATTAATTTAAATGATGCATCTTGAAACTTGGGTATACCAGAAATATCACCCAACAATCCAAGTTCATTGATTAAAGAAGCAGTCGAATATCTATAATTCACCAAAAATGAACCACCGTATCCTCTTTTAAGTGGCCCTTCCAATGTTAAATCCGTTCCCAATAATCCAAATCCAAATACTGATTCAAATTTTTCATTGTTGCCATTCCTTAACTTTACATCATAAACTCCCGATAGAACATCACCATATTCTGGAGAATATGCCGCTGTATAAAAATCAGAAGTAGCAAGCAAGTTATTATTGAGCGTACTAACACCACCTCCTACTGAACTCTGATCACTAAAGTGATTAGGGTTTGAGATTTCAACCCCCTCCAATCTCCATTGGACATACTTTGGCGCATTCCCTCTAACAATAATATCGTTACTGCCCTCTTGCGTATTTGTAATACCTGCAAAGTTGGACATGATTCTTGATGGGTCATTAAAACCGCCTGCAAATCGGTTGGTTTCCTCAGGGGAAATTGATCTTGCACTGATCAAAGACATAGCATTCAATGCTTCACCTTTTTTCTGATTGGCTGTAATGACCAATTCCTTTATTTTAACGGCAGCTTCTTGCATCTCAATATTAAGAATGGTTTCTCTTCCTGAGTTTACAATAATATTGGAAACAACTTTGTCCTCAAAACCTAGATAAGAAACTACAAAATCATTTCTTCCTATAGCTACATTATCAAATCTAAAGACCCCTTCAACATCGGTTGTTGTCCCAACTGTGGGATTTGAGCCAACTATCATTATCTCTGCTCCTATCAGAGGTAATTGACTATCTATATCTATTATTTTCCCTCTTACAGTCTGGCTAAGATTCTGTCCTATTAAAACAGAACTGACAATAAGCAGGCATAATGTTATTCCAAAATTTTTCATTTGATATGATTTTTAATACGATATCAAAATTAGATCACAGAATCTTGGTGTTCATTGACTTTGGTTAAGAAGTGATTTTATTTAAAAATGAAATGACAATCTGTAATTAGAATAAATGCACTTATAAAAAAATATGTTCGAATATGTTGCATTAGAAAAATAATGCCGATACATTTGGGTAATGATTTTAACTAAGAAAAATATTTGTTGTTGTCCAATGATGTGTTTACACCTAACGCAAAGGGACGACTAGTATAATATAAAATATAAATATCGTTTAAGCCTTTGCATTTCGCAAAGGCTTTTTTTTTGTTTTCTACTGAAGCAAAATTATCAGAACAAAGTGTATTTGATAATTCACTTGTGGTATGTCTTGTAGATATACTTGCCAAAATACCTATGTCGAAAGCGAAACAAGCAGCAATCAATTCCTGGACGTTTGTACAGGCTTTAATAAACAATTAAAACAAAAAAAATGTCAAATTTGAAATTACAAACGAAAGCCTTACATGAAGGACACGACACAAAATTAACGGAAGGCACCAGAGCGGTACCTATATACCAAACGTCTTCCTATGTTTTTAATAACACGGAACATGCTGCCTCCTTATTTGGATTAAAGGAATTTGGATTCATTTATACTAGGCTTAATAACCCGACTAACGATATCTTAGAAAAAAGATTGGCTGCTGTTGAAGGAGGAATAGGCGCGGCGGTTTTCGCCTCAGGCACAGCAGCAATTTCTTCCACCTTATTAACCTTACTAAAATCTGGAGATCATGTGATTGCCTCCAGCAGTCTTTATGGAGGAACCTACAATCTACTCAATGTTACTTTGCCACGGTTTAAAATTGATACAACTTTTGTTGATGCTTCAGATTCAAGAAATTTTGCGGAAGCGATTACAGATGAAACAAAATTAATTTTTATTGAGTCGATGGGAAATCCAAAACTAGATGTGCTTGATATTGAAAATATTTCAAAGGTCGCAAAAGCATTTGGCATCCCATTAATTGTAGATAATACAGTGGCTACTCCTGCCCTTTTAAATCCAATCAAGTACGGGGCCGATATTGTCATTCATTCATTGACAAAATATATTGGAGGCCAAGGAACTTCGCTTGGTGGTGTAGTCATCGACGCTGGAAAATTTGATTGGACAAATGGAAAATTTCCAGAATTTACTGAACCATCAAAAGGTTACCATGGATTAAAATATTACGAAGCATTGGGCGAATTAGCTTTTTTAGTAAAACTAAGAATTGAAGGCCTTCGTGATTTTGGTGGAGCCTTAAGTCCATACAATGCATTCCAGGTTATTCAAGGCTTAGAAACTTTAGATGTCAGAATCAAAAGGCACTCATCGAATGCGTTGGAGTTGGCGCAATGGTTGGAACAAAGAGAGGAGGTCGCATGGGTTAACTATCCAGGTCTTGCATCAAGTAAATACAATGAACTTGCAAAAAAATACCTTAAGGATGGTCAAAGTGGCATTGTCACTTTTGGTCTGAAAGAAGGATACGAAGCAGCAAAGAAGATTACGGATGCAACAAAGATTTTTTCGCTTCTCGCAAATATCGGTGATTCTAAATCTTTAATCATCCACCCTGCCAGCACAACTCATCAACAACTTACAGAAGAGGAACAAAATTCTGCAGGAGTTACACAGGATTTGATTAGACTTTCGATAGGCCTAGAAGATATTTCTGATTTGAAAGATGATTTAGAAACTGCTTTTAATCAAGTAAAGTAGAATCCATGCAAATCAAGAGTGCTGATTATAAAGATAGGATAAAGAATTCTGAATTGAAGTTTCATGTCATTAGAAATTATGAAACTTATAGTGGCAAGCATTATAATCACTTGAAATTATCTTATCAAGTTTTTGGTAATACAATAGGATCTGCACCCGTGGTTTTAGTCAATCATGCCTTGACTGGAAATTCTGATATTATGAGTCCAGAAAAAGGCTGGTGGAAATCATTGGTCGGGCCTGATAAATTAATTGACACAAATAGATGTACCGTCATAGCCTTCAATATTTTAGGCAATGGCTATGACGGTCTATTGATAGAGAATTACAGAGACTTTATCGCAAGAGATATTGCCACATTGCAATACCACGTTCTTTCGGCATTAGGTGTAAATAAAATATACGCCGCTCTTGGAGGATCACTGGGAGGTTGTTTGACATGGGAACTTGCTTCGCTGCAACCAGGACTTATTGAAAATGTAATTCCTATTGCTGCTGATTGGAAGTCAACGGATTGGATTGTTGGACACAACAATGTTCAAGAAAGCATTTTGTTAAATTCCAAAACCCCTTTACAAGATGCTCGTAAGATGGCGATGTTATTTTATAGATCTCCTAAGTCATTGACAAAAAAATTTGATAGATCAAAGAATGAAAAAGAAGAAAGGAGTGTATCGTCCTGGCTCAACCATCATGGTAAAAAATTAGAAACCAGATTTGAGTTAAAAGCTTATTTGATGATGAATCACCTATTATCCACTGTTGAAGCATTTGCCTTGAGCGATAAAACCAATCATATAAAAAACATCAGCTCCAAAATTATTCAAATATCAATAAATACAGATTTGTTTTTTATTCCTGATGAGAATAAGAAGACAAAAGTTCTATTAGATAAATTAAATATAAAAAACGAGCATCACATCATTGATTCTATCCATGGTCATGATGCATTCTTAATTGAACATGATCAAATCATTGCCTGCCTAAAGCCTATTTTTGAGGCAGGTAAAAATCTCCAACATGCTCAAGGCAAATATTTTAATTATGGCGACAGACGTAGATAACTTATCCTTACTTTATTGTTCTAAATTACATGGAATATTGGCTTTTAAAATACTACAACAAATTGTATTTTAAACAAGACTATTTACTTTAAGTGTAAAGTATAAAAGCATGATTCAAAATATAAAGGTCAGAGAAATTCAAATAAAAGATATAAAATCAATCACACAGTATTGGTCTTCTTTGTCGGCAGATGCGTTTTTAGAAATGGGAGCAGATATCGAAAAATTTCCCAGACGCAAGCAATTCAGTGGAATGCTAAACAAGCAAATTAATACTCCTTTGCATGAAAAAAATTCCTATGCTTTAATCTGGGAATACCAAGGCAAACAAGTCGGCCATTGTAATGTAAATCAGCTTGTTTATGGAAAACATGCCCATATTCATCTTCACTTGTGGAATGGTGCCAATCGCAAAAAAGGTATGGGAACTGCTTTGCTTAAAAATTCAATCCCTTTCTTTTTCGAAAACCTGAAATTAAAAAATCTATGGTGCGAACCTTATGCCAAGAACCCTGCGCCTAACAACACGCTCCCCAAGGTTGAATTCAAACTTATAAAAAAATATGAGACAATTCCAGGACCTATCAACCATATTCAGGAGGTTTGTCAATATAAAATGACGAAAAATAGATTTAAGGAATATTATTTTATTGACTAGTAGGTCATCGCTCTAGGCAAATGTTATGATATGGTTAAAATCGTAACTTGCATAAACTTCAGGACTTAACTTATGTTAGGAGCCCATATTAAAAATACCAAACATGAAGAATATTTTATTCCTATCTTTTCTCTGCGCTATTCTAATTCCTTCAAAAATTGCTGCACAGAATGAAATCGTCATGCACATCCCTGCCAATGATAAAATTGAATTAGGTTATCCTGATATTGGTTCTTACGAAGCACACATCGTCAATAAATCAATGAAAAATTTAGATATAAAAGTAATTGATACGGAAACCAAAGATCAAATAAGTGGTTTTGGACTGGGTAAAAAGGGGAAAGCTGAACTTATGGTTGCTGAGAATGGAACCTTGGCGATCTACAACAACAATGACTCAAAAGCTAAGGTCAAAATTAAAATAAAAGAAAAGAGTTTTGCTGCAAAAAATACTGCAAGGGAAAATGTAAGTTTCACATTACGAAATAATTCTGCCAATTCAATTCCTTTAATTATTCCCACCGTCATGAACCCTAACTTATCTCCTTTCTCAAATAGCGGCGTTGATTTAAAAATTGGACAGGAAATAATATTCAAAAATAATGGGAAAAGATATGTATTACTAACTGTTGATGATTCAATTGCAGATGGAGCTGTTCTTGAAGTATCTAAACTTTTAAAAGATAGAAAAAGAGAATTAGGATTAAAGTAGAAAGAAAGATAACAGATACTAAATCTACTTTATCGGAAATAAGAAACATCAAGAAAAAAATATTATAAATAGAAAGGATGGATTATTGATTTAATCCGTCCTTTTTTATTACTACCTTTCGTCTTCAATGAAATTAAATTTAAAAGATAGGTTCAATAAGCAATTAGCTGCTGACAAAAATTTGAACAACACAAGAAGACAGGTAATGGAAGCTTGCTTTTCATTTGTTCAACCCTTGAGTCCTTGTAATCCACAATTGCTTCATGTTTCAAAAGAGATGTTGAATAATATTGGCTTATCAGATGCCGATGCAAGTTCTAAAGAATTCTTAGACATATTTAGTGGAACGAAAACCTTAGACAATTCCAATCCATATTCCATGTGTTATGGTGGCCATCAATTTGGGCATTGGGCAGGACAATTAGGAGACGGTAGAGCAATTAATCTAGCGGAAGTAGAGCATAATAATAAAATATGGGTATTACAATTAAAAGGAGCGGGGCCTACACCCTACTCTAGATCGGCTGATGGTTTTGCCGTTCTTCGTTCCTCAATAAGAGAACATCTATGCAGTGAGGCAATGCATCATTTAGGCGTCCCAAGTACTCGGTCCTTGTCATTGGTTTTATCAGGCGATCAAGTAATGCGAGATATGATGTACGACGGGAATGCCGCATATGAGAAAGGCGCAATAGTATGCCGTGTGGCTCCAAGCTTTATAAGGTTTGGTAACTTCGAAATATTTTCCGCTAGGAAAGACATAAAAAATCTAAAATCACTTGCAGATTATACCATCAGACATCACTTTCCCGATATCAAGACAGAAGGAAAATCAGCTTATATAGAATTTTTCAAAGAAGTAAGTGAACTCAGTTTAAAGATGGTTGTAGACTGGCAAAGAGTTGGTTTTGTACATGGAGTTATGAATACTGACAACATGTCGATACTAGGCTTGACGATTGATTATGGGCCCTATGGATGGCTAGAACCTTATGATACCAATTGGACACCCAACACAACAGATAAAACAAATAAAAGGTACCGATTTGGGAATCAGCCCTCAGTTGTGCTTTGGAATTTATTCCAACTTGCCAATGCCCTTTATCCTTTAGTGGAAGAAACAAAACCATTTGAAAAAATTCTAGATAACTATAAGAAAAACTTTTCTAATCAATATGTAGAAATGATGAGAAGTAAGTTAGGCTTTGTAGAAGAGGAACAACAAGATATTGTTATTATAGAATCACTTTTAGAAAACCTGGAGAAAAGTGAAACAGATTATATTATTTTCTTCCGACAATTATCTGAAATCAATTTACAAGATGGTCAGACAGCCGCTTTAACAAAGGTCCAAAAATCGTTTTATGACGAAAACAAAATAGCAGATCAAGTAAAAAAAGATTGGTTGGTCTGGTTTGAAAAATATCTTGACAGACTCAATCTTGAAACCCAAAGCGATGAGGAAAGAAGAGAAGTTATGAACAGTGTCAATCCAAAATACGTTTTAAGAAATTACATGGCACAATTGGCAATTGATGCGGCGGAACAGAAAGATTATTCAATCATTGAAGAATTATACAAACTATTAAAGCAACCATATGCTGAGCAGATAAAGCAAGAAAAATGGTATGCCAAGCGTCCAGAATGGGCAAGAACGAAAGTTGGGTGTTCTATGTTATCATGTAGCTCTTAAAAAATCATTTTATGAAAAATGCCGCCTACTTTTGTATAGTAGCAGTGACCGTTATTGTTGCTTTGATATATGGCCAAAATCTTCTAGTGCCATTTATACTCGCACTGCTTTTGTGGTATATTATGCATTCATTGAAAGCAAGACTCAACAAAGTAGGTTTTGTACATAAATATTTTCCTTCTTGGCTTCAGACCTTAATTTCAACTGGAATAATAGTAAGTGCCTTACTTTTGTTTTTCAATATACTTTCTAATAATATTCAGCAGATTGCACAAGCCTTGCCAAGATATGAAAGTAACTTAGATGCAGTCGTGCAGAGTATTAATCAACGTTTCAATATTGATATTTTCGCCATTGGTAAAAAACAATTGGGAGATTTTGATTTTGGCAACATACTGGCTGAAGTCCTTAATTCAATATCTGGTATGATTGGAAATAGTTTCATGATTATTTTATATGCGCTCTTTATTTTACTTGAAGAATCCAACTTCCCTGTCAAGTTGAGAGCGATGTTTAACTCAGATGGAGATTTCAAACAATATAATCAGATGAGTAGTGAAATTGAAGCATCGATTGGAAATTATTTACGTCTTAAATCTTTGGTAAGTTTGATTACTGGAGTTTTAAGTTTCTTTGCCTTATTGATTATTGGAGTAGAAGCTCCTGCCTTTTGGGCCTTCTTGATTTTTATATTAAATTTTATCCCGACCATTGGCTCATTGGTAGGAACCACATTCCCTGCCATCTTCGCATTGATACAGTTTGGTGAATTGCAGCCTTTTATTTTGGTTCTGGTAATTGTTGGAACCATTCAGTTATTGGTCGGTAATTTGCTTGAGCCAAAACTGATGGGCAGTTCAATGAACATCAGTCCATTGGTAACCATAATCGCACTTTCTGTTTGGGGAGCACTATGGGGAATTGTAGGAATGATCATTAGTGTACCTGTTACTGTGACCATGATCATCATCTTTTCTAAGTTTCAAAAAACGAGACATATTGCCATATTGCTTTCGGAAAAAGGGAAAGTTGGACTTACGACTGAAGGTCGCTGAGCCTCCCCGATTTTAATATCTATCGAAGATAGATTTAAAATCTCCCCTCCATTGCATGGAGCCTGTTGCCTTCCGAAATAGCTTTGTCTTTTTTGAAATATTTTGTGGTACGCCAAATCAACCTTCAAGGATTATGGTCGATTGAAGATAGATTTAAATTCTCCTCTCCATTGCATGAAGCGGGTTGGCTTCCGAAATAGCTTTGTCTTTATTGAAATATTTTGTGGTACGCAAAATCAACCTTCAAGGATGATGGTCGATCGAAGATAGATTTAAAATCTCCCCTCCATTGCATGGAGCGGGTTGTTTTCCGAAATAACTTTGTCTTTATTGAAATATTTTGTAGTACGCCAAATCAACCTTCAAGTATGATGGTCTATCGGAGCTAGATTTAAAATCTCTCCTCCATTCTACAGCTGGCGGACAAAGGGATTGACTTCCGAAATAGCATTGTCTTTATTGAAATATTTTGTGATCGCCAAATCAACCTTCAAGTATGATGGTCTATCGGAAATAGATTTAAATTCTCATCTCCATGCGACAGCTGACGGATAGAGGGATTGACTTCAGAAATAGCTTTGTCTTTATTGAAATATTTTGTGGTCGCCAAATCAACCTTTGTGTATGATGGTCTGAAAGTCTTCCTAGAAACAAATTCTCAAAAAGAGATAACGGATTCTAAGTCAATATAGTCAGAAATGAAAATCAAAGAATAAACTATCCATAATACACCCATCTTTGAAATACAAATTCTGATATTATGAAAAAGAAAGCAACCATAATAATACTTACAGCCATATTGATTGGCTCATTTTATGGTGAGATATATTCTCAAGAAAATTACAACTTCCACCCCCGAAGGGATAATGTGATTGCAGCTAATGGATTGAACATGCGCGCAAAGCCGAATACAACAAGTACAAAGTTGGTTAATATTCCATATGGCGAAAAAGTACATATACTACATAAAGATCATTATGGCTTGGATACTGTATACACTATAAAAACAGAGTTAGGAGATCATCCTGTATATGGATATTGGCAAAAAGTAGAATACAAAGAATATGTAGGATATGTACATAATGCATTTTTATCGGTGAGTTATAATTATAGGGAAAGCCTAGTTCCTGGCACCAACGAAGACTATCTTCTACTTCAACCTGGCTACAATTGTGATGAACAATTCTATAACACAAATGAATATTTTTGGTATGGCTATTATCAGGAAGCTGTAGGCCTAAATGAAAAGGCGAAAAAACCTTACCGAAAATTAATCGATGTTGAGTTCATTAAAGTTTCTGCGGACATGAGTCCCAACGGAACGATTGTGAAAGAGAATAATAATTTGAGGTTCATAATTGGAACTAAAAAGCCTTTTCCTGAAAACGAAATGGACAATATTTTAAACAGAAAATTGTATCATAGGATCCATAGAGACTCAATTACTTTGGATTCAAGTGTGGTAGCTCAAGGCAAAATAAGTATGATAAAAAACTCAGAACCTAGCAACTATTTTAATCAAGAATTCTTTTATCTAAATACTGATCTAACCAGTCAGCTAATAAATACAACAACAAAAACCTACAGAGTAAAACTAAATGAATACTATATAGAGGCTGACCTAGATGGTGATGGGAAATTGGATTATATATTTGGTCACGGAGAGGATGATTTGCGTTTAGGTTTGTATTTGAGCAGTGAAAGGAATGAAGAAGAAGTAGTTAAGTTGGTTTCTTTGTTGAGGAGGGGGTACTGTTGTTGAGAAAACGGCCTCCTTGATTTTAATATCTATCAAAGATTAATTTAAAACCCGTCGGCCCGACAGGCTGGTCTTCCCTCTATCCGCTAGTTGGCGGATAGAGGGATTGGCTTTCAACCCATTTTGGTTTTAATTTAATTCTTAATTGGTACTCAAAATCTGGAAGGTCCTTTGTGTCAATCGGCTACCCCTTGACAGGTGTTCTCTCCAAGACCTGAGTAAAGTATTTCCAATATTTTTGTACGGAACTAATTTGGACTTTTTCATCGGGAGAGTGAGCTCCTCTGATGTTTGGCCCAAAAGAAATCATATCCATGTTGGGATAGTTGGTACCTAAAATTCCGCACTCTAGGCCTGCGTGGCAAGCATTTACATGAGGTTGCTCATCAAACATCTCTACATATAGGTCGGCCATCATTTTGATAATTGGAGCATCTGGTTTTGGCTCCCATCCTGGGTACGCACCACTGGTAACAACATTTGCACCAAGCAAATCAAAACCTGAACTAAGTGAATTTTTAAGATCGTCTTTTTCTGTATCTACAGATGATCTAGTCAAGCACATGATAGTATACTTTCCATCACCGACAAGAACTCTTGCAAGATTATTGGATGTTTGCACGAGGTCTTTGATATCTGGACTCATTCTATAGATTCCATTTTGCGTTGTATAAATTACTCTAAGTAATTTATACACAAAATCAGGCTCTAACACTGAGCTTGGATGATCTACTTTTTCTAGTACTACTTTAATATTTGGATCGGTAATACGATATTCTGAAAGTAGGTCTTTTTCAAAAGTTGAAATGAAAGCTTCAAATTTAGAAATATCTGCATCGTTGACAGCTACTATTGAAAATGACTCTCTAGGAATAGCATTTCTCAATCCTCCACCATCGATGCTGCTTACAAAAACTTCAGCTTGTTTGGATGCCTCCAACAAAATTCGATTCATCAATTTATTGGCATTGCCCCGTCCTTTGTGTATATCCATTCCAGAATGTCCACCGGTCAATCCTTTTACGGAAACTTTATAAGATTTGGTATTTGAGGGAGTCGCCATTGTAGGAGCATTTCCTTCTGCCGTCACATCAATTCCACCTGCACAACCAATTGTCAATTCATCGTCATCTTCCGTATCAAGGTTCAACATGATTGTCGCATCCAAATGCCCTCCTTTCAATCCAAGTGCACCTGTCATACCTGTTTCTTCATCAATGGTAAACAATGCCTCAATCGGAGGATGCTTCATTTCTTTTGAAGCAAGGACTGCCATTATCGTTGCAACACCAATACCATTGTCCGCACCTAAGGTTGTGCCATCAGCTTTAACCCAATCTCCATCAACCGTCATTTTTATTCCTTCCGTATCAAAGTCAAATTTAGTATCTGCATTTTTTTGATGAACCATATCTAGATGAGATTGTAAAACTACAATCTGACGATCTTCCATTCCTGTAGTAGCTGGTTTTTTTATAATGACATTTCCAACATCATCTACCTTGGTTTCTAAACCGAGCTTATTCCCAAAATCAACCATAAATTGAATTACTCGCTCTTCCTTTTTTGATGCTCTAGGCACTGCGTTAAGGTCTGCGAAATGGTTCCAAAGGGATTCAGGATTAAGGGCTCTGACTTCTGTGCTCATGTATTTTTATTTAAGTTACAAATATATGGAATTTGGAAGACTCGATGATATTAAACGAAAGGTACCAATTTCTTAAACATAAGAAGAATGGATGCTTGAAGCTTGTGTCAATAGGTACAAAATCTCAGATTATTCAGATATGGCTTAGGATGATCAATGTGTTGTAAGATAATGCTCAAGCATAAAGGCAAAATTCAATTATTCAGCAGCTAAAATGGAGAAACCATTTTTATTTAATTTTTCCGTTAATTAAAAAGCAAAAGATTTAATTTTATAAGTATTAGATATATTTAGATTTCTGAAAAGAATATAGATTTGATCATATACTTTTGAAAAACCAGTAGCCTACATCTAACAAAGTTCATGAATAGAAATGGTATATTCACAAAGTGCATTCAGCAAACGATTATATAAATCAAGGTAAAAACAAATGTTACATACACACTTTTATCACTCCTATTTGTGGTGATGAGTTTTTTGCCTGAATCAAATATCAAACACTTGTTTTTTAGAATAGCTGATTTTCTTAGGGTACAATTTATAGTCCTACTACTTTTAATGTTAGAAATCGGCTTTACTTTGTCAGAAGAGATTACGATTTATAACATTTCCATATTAATCATATTATTAGTTTCTATTCTATATCATATCGTAATTATCTCTCTATACGTTTTCAAAAATAAAATAGAGTTTTAGCTTCTTCCAATAATCAAATCACTTTGTTGAGTATATAATACAATTTTCAAAAAGGGTAACCTATTCCAAGATTGAATCTGAGGTTGTTTTGTCTCCAAGATTTGGAACCGATATCAAAGTCAGACAAAACCCATCTAAAACCATTTGCAGTTGGTGCTCGCACTGGAAATGCAGTATCCAATCTAAGAACAAAAAAGTCAAAGTCTAATCTAAAACCTATCCCAGTACCTATAGCGATTTCTTTATAGAATTGTGCAAATTCAAAATTTTGAGCCGGAAGATCTTGACTATCAATCAGCCAGACATTTCCGGCATCAACAAAGACAGCACCCTTTAAATATTTGAATATCGGTATTCTGTATTCTATATTCATCTCCAACTTCATATCTCCTGTCTGATCTACAAACTGGGATTGTACCACAGTTAATCCATTTGGATCTGTATATACCGAACCTGGCCCCAATCCCCTAATTCTGAAAGCTCTTAGGCTGTTAGAACCTCCAACAAAGTATTGCTTGGTATAAGGCATTTCTTGACTATTACCATAGGCAACACCCGCACCTAAGATGCATCGCGTGGCAAGATCTGTCTCACCAAAGCTCCAGTATTTTCTAAAATCTAGAGTCATTTTGGAAAACTGAGCGTAATCTACTCCAGCAATGCTAACCGGATTTACTTGATCCGCTCCTATGATTGTCGACAATAGATTACCACTTGTCTCAAAACCCATCCTTAGATAATTACTACCTCTTTCGCTACTTTTTGAGTTACGTGTGTAGGTATAGTAATATTGCAAACCTCCAATAAGTACATCTGTAAATGATCGCTGAAGACGTATATCTTGATTTATTAAATCCAGGAACTCTTGAGTTTGATTGGTTACATTTATCTCATTGATATTTATAGGGTAAAATTCATGAAGTTTGGAATTTGATTGTCTCCACCGATATCCAAACTTTGCTGTAAAACTCTCAATACTATACAATTCAGTTCTACGCTGTAAAGTGTATTCAGCTTTGATCACTGTACGCGGAAGAAAGTTTTTCTTTTCCTTAACCTTTATAATTGGTATAATAAACCTTGGGATATTCAGTTCTACTTTAGCATTAAAGTCAGCCGAATTAATAAGACTAACACCATCTCCAAATTGTGTTTCGACCTGTCCTCCAACTGAAACATTTAAGTTCTCTGCATTCCCTAGTAAGTTCCTATTCTGATAAGCCACAGAAGCCCCTACTCCAAAGGTATTCCCCGATCTATTATTCACTTCAAATTCTCCAGAGACACTCTGCATATCGACTGGAGTCAAGAATATTTTCTGAGTAATATGATCTGGCTGACCACTTACACTAGGTTCGTTGACGATATTTATCGCCTGAAATATACCTAAATTTTGAAATCTTTTAGTTGTTCGATATTGCTGTGTTCTATTATAGTATCCGTTTGGGTCTTCCAATATCAGCTTTTCAAACAAGGCATGATTTAAATAAGGTTGAGTCTCAAATACTGTTATTCTATTGGCTAGGTTGGTACTTACAGCATTATTGAGTGATTTGCTTCTTTTAGAATAATTAGGGAACACCAATATGCTGTCTAACGTGTATCGTATGTGCTTGGTGCTGTCTGTAGGAGAGATAATCTGAGTATATACATCCACTGTATTATCAACTTTGACAGTATCCACGTAGAAATGTACATTGGTGGATTTAAAATCTGCATAACCCTTGCTACCTGCAAGTGACGTTATCCGCAATCGCTCATACTCCAGTCGATCCCGATCATAAAAATCATTTTCTTTTAGGATCATTCTTTTTGATGCATCATCTAAGTCTAAAGTTGCATAGACTGTATCGATAGGAAATATCAAAGAATCAATTCTATGTCGATGTCTTAGAGTAACATCACAAGAAATATTAGTTTTATATTTAGTCTCAGTAGCCTCACAACCTACTTGGTGGGAGAAAAAACCTTTCCCTTTCAAGTAATATTCAAGCTTAGCTTCTGTTATATCTATCATATCAGGTTTGTATATAATAGGTTTGCTTCCAATTTTATACTTTACCCAATGCTTAAATCCTTTTTCTCGCGTTTCCGCAAATATGTTATGAATTCCAATTTTCAAATTGCCAACACCACTTTGGGTGCCTGCCTGAGGAATTGCCTTAAGTGTATACTTAAATTCTCGAATTGATTTAGCTTCTTCTAAATCATTGATATTTATTTCAGCACCCATATAAACCTTATCGCCTTCCGGCAAATTTTTATTAATGCTACATGATGAAATGAGTAACATTCCGACCATCATGATTAAGAGAATAATATGTGAATGAGAATTATTCAGTTTAATTTCTTTTAGAGTCAAATGATTTATTAAAATAGAGACTGACCCCATTTTTATTATTATTCTCATTTAGAAGTCTATCATAATCAGTCTTTGAGAAAACCCTTATTCGATACTGACCATCTTCCGTCAATTTGTATTCAAGTACAAAATCACCAACTACTGATGAATAGCCATCTTGGTTATTTTCTTCTATATCGACATTCCCAGTTGCCGACACCGATAGTCGATCATTAAATAATTGCTTAGAGACCTGCAATCCAACTTCCGTCACATTTCCACCAGCACCAGAATTGACATATTCTGAGTCATAGGAGTTGACATTAAAGTTAATATCTACTCCTTTTATTTTGTTCTGTGCTAATTTATTTAGCTGGCTTGAAATCAGTTCAGAAATACTACTCAGTGCCAGATTACTACCTACTGTACCTATTCCATTTGGTGAATTTTGCTCAACGATGAAGCTATTGAAAAGCAACAGCCCAAATACCTGACTACTTAGCTCGTTTGGATCCTCACGTATTTCTGCGAGCTTTTGGTCGACTGGACTCACTAAAGAAGATGACTCTAATTCTGGAACCTTGATGTCTAGTGATATCTCTGTATTATCGAGTGAACCTTGTAAAATTAAGTACACATCAACATTTGTTCGATCCTGAGATTTCGCCTCATCTGCAGCGCCAAGTGTCAATTCATTTTTAATCAACTCATAGGTTGTAGTATATACCGTATGAATAGCAGCCAAATCTACTTCAGCATCAAGCAGGTCTCCATTAAATAAGATACTACCCCCTTCTTTTATCTGAAATTCTTTGGATATAAAACTACCATAAGAAAAATTATATGTTCCTTCCTTAACCGTATAGTTACCATAGAATTCTTGCTGTCCATATTCATCCAATTGTATCTTAAGATTCCCAGATCCACGTCCCACAACTTTATCACCATTGATTGGATCAACAACTATAGTTAACTTTGCTTCTTCAGTAACGTCGAGTAGTAAGGTCACATCAAACGGGTAAGCCTGTGCAAGCTGCAACAAAAACTCATCAGTCAAATCCTCAAAATCTACAGGTTTGCCGTAGGTAATGAAATCCTCTTTGAGATAAGTCTCCGCACTATAAGGAGATATGGTAATCTCAGTCCCATCAATACTTTTTGCAGAAATATTCACTTTCAACAGACTTGGAGGGCCTGTAATATCACCTTGTGCATTCATCACTACCTTTCCAAAGAAAACAGGATTTTCCTGAATGCTTGTATTTAAAAAGATAAACTTATCTGTATCTAATTTAAGAGCAACATCCATATCCTGCAGATACTTATGATAGATTTTACCAGATAGTTCGGCAGAATTTCCTTCTTCATCATATATTTCCAATTCGCCAATGTCTATACTTGAATCATCAAAATTGATTACATGATCATTTAGGCTATACTTAGTATTATTTGCTACAACAGTAGTCACGGTATTGACAAATCTCGCATCCCCATTCAATTTTGGTTCGTCTAGCGTACCATTCATTTTTATTTCCCCAGAAATATGTCCTTGACTGTCTTTTATAATATCGACTAAGAATGGATCCAATAACAATAGTTGGAGTGAATCAAATACAATATTCATGTCCACCTTTTTAGTAGAGCTGTTATAATCAGCAGTACCTACTAACTTATTGTTAGGCCCAGATAGTTTAAGGTCTGTATGTATGATAGAATTACCTGGATTGACACCACCTGAGACCTCTAGAACACCTACAAAAGTGGAATCATAGACTATATCTTTGACTTTTATATTCGCAATATAATATGGGGCTGTGCATAAATCTTTAATGTCCACTTTCCCATTGATTGTTCCAGATGCTGTAGATCCATTTGTCAATAAAAATTCTGTAAATTCTTCAATCTCAAAATTTTCGAACGATATCATGAGTTCATTAGAATCTTCCATTCCACTGTTTACTTTTATCTGTTCTACACCATCCGTAAATTCTATATTGGAAATGTTGAAGCAATTATTTTCTATGGTAATCAGATTGTCTTTCTTTACTTGCCATAGTTTATTGTTAAGCGTGAAACTATCTTGTTGAATGGCTATCATAATACTCTCTGGACTATATTGCGATTCACTTGTGAGCATAACAATTGTTTCATTATTTTTATCGATTGCTGATATTACACTCACTATCATTCCATCGCTGATGCTATTAGCAAGGCTTACTTTATTAAGAGGCGTCCCATTATAACTGTTCTTTTCGCCGAGAATATTTACATCTATGACAGTTCCTTCATTAGCAGCTGTAAGTAGGAGCTTTTCCGAAAAAAAATCATCGTAATAAAAGCTATCAACTTCGATTCTACCTAATACAGAATTTTCTTCGAAGTCGACCTTTACATCTATATTGATTGGCTTGGATTGAAGCTGATTGTCTACAAGTAGAATATTAAATGGCTGCAGTGTATTAATGTCTCCGTACATGTGGATATTGCTGCTACGAATATCCGCATGTTTTATATTTGCATCTGTATCTATAAAGGTTTTAACCATATCATTTATGGATGCAGGTAGGTCTGAAATGTCATATTCACCTTCCATTTGAAGCTGCAATAAATCGCTATCAACCTTGACAAAAGTACTATCTACTTTTTTGAAAGCAGTTATGTTAATGCTATCCTCATAAAAATGATTGCTAAGATTAGAAAGATTAAGATTTTTTATAAGAACTTGATCTTGCCTACCTTCTTTTAAAGGCAGACTTAGGCTGCTCTCGATAGCACCACTAAGACCAATTTCATCCGAGTAAAGATTAAGGCTATTTAGATTAATAGTATCAATCTGTGCGGAAAAGTCAAAAGTTGATCCATCCTCACCTAGCAGTAAACTACCGTCATATTTTAGTTGAGCATTTGGATCATCTATATCGATGCTTCCATCAATGCGCCCATCTGCGAGCTGAGCATCTACCTTTATAATATTATAAGTGTAGCCTCTATATTCAAAATCACTTATAACTCCTACGAAGTTTGTATTGCCTTCTTGTAGAGTGATCCCTTGACCATTAACGGTGGTTGCTACTGTTATCTTACCTAGACTCTCGTCTTTAAGAAGTGTTCCGAGATCAAATTGTGATAAGGCGATATTTCCATTGTAGCTTAAGCTATCAATTCCATCTTTGATACCCAGGACCACATCTGTTTTTGCAGAACCTAATGCTGATTCTAATTTACCATCCAACCTTATGGTATTCCTATCGCCCGATAGATTACCAATATAACTAGATTGACCAAGTGCATGGATATCTATTTTATCATTATCAGTATAAGGGAGCTCAAGTGTATTGACCGTAGCTTTTTCAAATGTAAGATCATAAGAAAGTAAGTCGGGACTATTTACATCTCTGATTACTCCGCTTACTTTTGTATCTAGTGCATCGTCCACTTTAATAGAAAATTGATCAAGTTTCAAAAGTTTTAAATTACCTTTTGCCATTCCTGAGGCTCTAAGATATTGGTATCGCCTAAGACTGTCAGGCATTGTAAATGACTTTATTATTCCATCAAGTTTTTGTACATCTGATTGGAGCATATCGATATTTACATAAATGTCATCCGGTGTTTTAAAATCACCATTAGGTGCTTTCCAAAACATTGATCCATTTACCTTGAGTGCCTCACCATATTGGATATCAGCATTGGTTATTTCAAGTTTTTTTGGATCATAGTGCAAAGATTTTATTTGCCCTTTTATTTTCTCTCCTTTTATAAGTTGAATATTATCTTCAATAAAAGGCTCCAACATTTTAAGCAAGTTGTAAGATAGGTCCGAGTTCAGATTTTTAATCGTGTATGAGTTTGACTCTAGCCCAATTAAAAGTTGGTCTGCTATAATTTTATCTTTCTTTGTTCGCAGAGTCAGCTTACTAGCATCAATCTTATCTTGGTAGATGTTTAGTTCCGCTACCCCTTCCTCTACGACAACTTGATCATTGTAATTTCCCTTCAGTTTCTTAATATCAGCTATTAACGAGTCAGCTTGATAAATCAAATCTTCCGCATCAAAATTTAATTCTGAAATTCTAATAGCTTCATTAGCGTCTACTTCAATAAGTTTGTGGTACATCTCGACATTATCGACGTTGACGGTCCAGCCTAAATCAGGTAATAGATTTGGAGAGTCAGTTGCCTTATTATTACGTATATCGAAATAAGTATAAGCATTCTGGCTGTTCAATTTATCCAAGCTTATAACTTGATTTTCAAGATCAAGTTTATCGAAGTCTACAAATAGAATATCCTGCTTCAATTCAAATTTAAGTTCTTTCGTTTTGTAGCTCAGTCCAATTTTATCAAGATTGATTGTATTGATATCGAATGCCCACCCTTCAGCATCTTTATCGGAGGAGCTTTCTTCTTCAACTTTTTCATTGGAGGCAGACATAATAAAACCAAAGTTCATGCTACCATCTGACAACTCATAAATTTTCGCTTTTGCATTCTCAATACTTACATGATCGATTGAGATTTTTTTATTTAACAAGGAGAACAATCCAATATCAATAATAAGCTCGTCGGCCATAAGCAAGGTATCGGCAGCTTGATCTTTGAGAAGAATCCCTTTAACCTCGATTTGGTCCACAAATGTGATTTTTAGCTCTTCGATACTCCATTCTGCATCATATTTGGCAGATAGGGATTCCAAAACCTTTTGTTGAGCATAATTTTGAACTGCAGGTACACGGAGTACTATCGTCAGCAATAGCAATAATAGGAGCAGGATTGCCACTAAGATTAGGATAAAACGTACGTATTTGTTTCTAAATATTACCAACTAGTAGACCTTAGCTTATTAATAAATATTAAAATTAGATTTTTAAAGAGACATTTATGAGTCATGACAAGAAAACAAGTTCAAAATAGCAGATATGTCTTACATAATTCCGCTTTATGAATAAGTTCTCAGCAATTAAAAAATCAATTCACCTTCCAACATTTTGTTTTCGCAATGTATAGTATTCATGTAGACCAAGAATAAAGTTAACTTCTCTACATTTTTACAATAAAATTACTTTAAGATGAGCAACTTAAATGCTCAATACTAAAGCCTGAAAAACTTACTTAAAGCAAAATTGTCTAATATTTATCAAAGTATATGAATTAAAATTTCATTATATCTAAATCAAAAAAGCATGTCAGTTAAATCGAATGATTTCAATTATTTAATATATATAATAATATGAATTGCTATTTATCCAAACAATGTCTCAGAAGGCTTACAAGTTGGCGAGAAAGCACCTGACTTTAAATTACAAGATCAAGATGGCCATGAAAAAAGTCTAGAAGCAGCTCTACAAGATGGACCGGTACTTTTGGTTTTTCTACGAGTAGATTGGTGTTCTTTCTGCGTCAGACATCTTCAAGAATTCCAAGACAACATACAAGAGATACACGAAGCAGGCCAAACAACAGTCATTGCAGTAAGTCCACAAGAAAGTTCTTACATGAAGATTTTCACACGGAGAATGAGATATCATTCCCTATACTATTTGACATAGATCACGTGGTGATGAAAGATTACAAAGTTATCTTTTGCGTAACAGAAAAGTATAATGACTATATAAAAGAAGTTAAAGGCGAAAGAATAGAAGTTTACAATGGAGATACAAATGCTTACCTACTTGTCCCAGCCACTTATCTGATAGATAAGAACAAGGTCATTAAATATGTGCACTATGACCCTGATTACTAAAAAAGATCAGACTTAAAATAGGTGATTGCCCAACTAAAGGGTTAATATTTACCTAGCTATTGTTTCTCTTTGCAAAAAGTAATTATTCTTTGAAAAGACATTCTTCCTTTCATACTACGCATCATTCTAGGCGTAATTATTGTCCGCGCAGAATTTAATAATTAAAATAAGATGGCATACGCAATTATCATGATGAAAGCGATTGCAGCTCAGCTGTAATTAGTGAAAATTAAAACAAAGCCCACCGACTAGATTTCCATTACAAATTCTAAGAACACCTCCTTATGCTTTTCCAAATCCATATCCGGTGATAAAGCAACCCGAGCAATATAATCTTTGTCTCCTTCTTTGGTTGTCCCTTGAGTTGAGGTAGCAGGAATTGTCCAATAACAACCCTTCAACTGTCCATAGCTCACACAGTATTTACTTTCGTTAGGAATCTGAGTAATCATCATGTTGATGAGCTTGTGATTAAGTTCTCTTTTATATGTGTCTCGTTCTTCTTCATTAACTCCCTTTGTTGGCAAGTCCAATGAAAACACGGACGGAGTAAAGCCTTGTTCTGCTAATTCTTCAGAAACAAAATTGATCTTTGCGGTAGGTAATACTTCCTTAATATAATTGACAAAAGATCTTGTATTTTGATAAGCATCAGCAATACGCTGTATCATAGAAGGCATCTGCTTGGCAAGAATTTCATACTGAAGTGCTGTAGCATTATTATCGCATAAACTAAGATGCAATTTTACCTTCTCAACCAAACTAGTAGCATTTTTATTTATAACACAATACCCAGCTGTACACTTTCCACCACTTGGAAATTTTGAACCACTTGAGTATGAGATACTTTTCACTTTAGACAAAATAGCTCCTTCATCTAGAAAATGTATATTAGGACAAAAGGTTTGATCCAAGACAAACACTGGTGCGATTGCAGTACCTCCAGAGCTGGTTAAGCGCTCCTTACTTAGTGCCTCCTGCAGCTTTACAAGATTGGGAACTTCCACTCTAGGATTGGTCGGGATTTCTGCGATGATATAAGGAATTGCATCTTGCTTGGCAATTTCCTCAAGCACTTTATTAACCCCATCAACCATGTCATCCTCACCATCTACTGGTAGATCTACAATCTCCACATTATCAATACAGGCTGCCACCCTTCTCGCCTGATCATTTGTACCACCATAGCAATTGGGCGGCACTATAAATTTGATATCCTTATCAGGATGATTTTCATATGCATTGTGGACCAAGCCCATCATGATCGCATATTGAATAGACAATCCACTAGAACCAACCAGAGGCTCATTAAATGTATCAGTGATATTTTGGATGGCCATTAGTACATTTGCCTTGATCTCTGATATATTCCTGTCTGAAATATCTATTGGTTTACTTTCAGCAAATGCCATGAGTACTATTAAAGAATTTGCTGGCGTCATCGCTATCGTTTCTCTTCTCCGTACATGTTGAATTTCAGAAATATAAGATTTGTTTTTCTCACCGTTTACCAGAATACAACTTCCTAATTTACCGAGAGTATTTACGAAAAAATCAATCATATTTGCGGAAGCGTGAGATAAAATCTTTCTAAAGTCAATGTCATTTTGTTCTGAAACCAAAATTGTAGAACCTTCATAGGAAGATAGTTCATCGATGCCATCTATCTTCTCTAAGTCAAAATTGAAGCGATATATATTTCTAAGGACATCTTCATCAAAACCAGATGGAAGATAATCTATATATAAGATTCTTGTTTTTTTTGCTTTAAGCAAATTTTCACGTAGAACTGCAAATATTGGTGCAGTCTTAGATGAAAAGCAAATTACATTTTCCGACTCAATCGAATTCAATTTCGCTATTGTCCATTCTAGCACACAAGATAGCGGATGACCCAAACGAATATAATCAAAGGCAGTTGGCAATTCGCTGAGCGCTTTTGCACCATAGATATTTGATTCATACAATTGCTCAAATCCTTCCAAGAATTGAACTTTGGCCAGTTTTTCCTCATAAATATCTAATCGATGTGTAGTGAGGTCAAGCCAATCATCAGGCCTATTCTCAATTACATTATTAATAAATTTTATGATTTGAATGCTTTGCATTTTATATACTATTTTATAAAGCACAAACTACATCAATTCATTTTATGATAGAACTTATAATGAGCAAAATTTGATTAAATAGCATATGAAATTTGGAGCCGCGAGCCACGAGCCGAGATTCCTATTCCTCTTCCAAAAATTTCCTTGGTTCAAACCAGCTTCCATCGACAAGTATTAAAATCCGAAAGTCTGTTTGTCCGGCAGTCCGATAGTCTGAACTAAGATGGCACCTCTCACCTCTCTCTTCTGTTACTGGTGAATAATCCGCTGCGTATACACCACCCCTTTATCTTCAACCAAGCTTAGGTAATATATTCCTTCTGCTAATTTAGTCAATGAAATTTCAGTTTGTGTGGAGTTCAAGTTTGTCTTATTTACTATTTGCCCCATGGTATTGTATATAATCACTTCCGTAAATCTTTGACTAGTATCTTCAATAACTATCTTATTAGCAAAAGGGTTTGGAAATACTCTAACTTTAGATTCGTCTAAGTCATCAATATCTGTCAAGAAACAAGAAGGAGGATTTGCTGGGTAAAGCAACTCATCATTCTTATAAAAACAGAGCAATTGAGCTGGAACATCAAAAAGGCAAAAATTAAAAAAATGAGAATCTAACCCCAGGACACTGCCAATCCCCTCTATCCAAAAAGTTGTATTATAGGCAGACTCAATGCCTTCAAATTGATATCGCTTTCTTGCCTCTCCATTATTCAATTGTACAGAGTCTATTGCTACAAGTCTCATCGAACAATAAGTAGAATTTGTAATCGTATCTCCAAGCTCCATGGAAAAATCATAAAGAATGCTTTCTTCCCCTGCTCCATATTTTATAAACACCTTTTTAGTCGTATCTTCTCTCAAGTAGGTATTGTTAAAAAGAGTTTCTGTATCTGCTGTGTTTTTTTTATAAACCAGTTTGTGATATGATTGGCCTTCTAGAACGGTATCATTTCCTATGCTAAATATACTTGTAGAATAAATAGGATCAAAAGTAGGCGGATAGTAAACGTTCCATTGATTGCCTTCCTCAACCAACTTTTGCCCAATAGCATTAAAAGAAAAACCAATGAGCATTAAAAAAGTAATTGAAGTGTTGAATTTATTCATTCTTTGGTTTTTTATTGTGTACATAATCTAAGTCAAGCCCTATGCCAAAACCCATCATTATTCCTGTATTTGTATTCTGAATTGTTGCTTTTCGAAAGTCTTCAAAGTACCTGTATCTCGCTTCTAAGTCTGCAGTAACTTTCGAGCCGAAAGAATATTGAAGATTAAAAACCAAATTGAATTTTCTAAATGCCCGAATATTCATTTGTGCACCCAAAGAAGGAACAAACTGATTGACTTCATAGCTATTGGTTGTAACCGTAAAGTTAGGAAATTTATTGGTGTTCAATTGTCCATATGAAATAGTAGAATTCCACATTGAAGGCATTGCGATTTCATAACTAGTAAGAATGTAGGGACTAAATTTAAAAATCTTCCAAAACTCAAGTGGGTAAGATAATTTCAAGCCTATTCTATGACTCCTTGACTCAACCGTCCCCATTCCTGCAACACCTAAATTAGTATCCTCAACAAAAATTGAAATACCTGTTGCCATGTAAGAATAGCTTGCACCAAATTCAAAGCCTCTATGTTTGTAAATATTATCTACATCAAGATGAAAAAAAGAATCCTCCTCATTGCCATCAACTTGATTTTGCATTTCTTCGATAGTCGTTGACTTTTGGTCATAAAAACCTGTACTCAAAGAAATCAATTGAGCAACATTGAATAGAGGTAAAAAAATGAAACAGAAAATGGAAGCAATTCTTATCATACTATTTATTTGACCTAATTAACTATCAAATCAAATCCTGAGGTATATTGATTTGTAGCATCTGAGTAATACAAACTCCTTACTACTCCAAATTTAGGAGTGAATACTAGGTATTTCAAAGGGCCATTGCTGTCAGCATAATTTCGCTTTTCTACCAATAAGTCATTGAACAAAAAGTTTAGACTTTGAAAATCTGAACAGCCGCCAACGCCATTCCAATCAGGAACAGGCATTTCAAAATCCCCGTCCATTTCTAAAAAATTGCTTGAATTATTAATCAAAGGAATCGCATATTCTCCATTGATTAATTCTTCATCCTCAGTAACATTCCAAATGATTGAAATCACTCCATTTATAGGATTAAGGTTACTTACAAATACGGTATCAGATTCAATACGCCAAATAGATTCTGTAGAAAATTGATTTAGTCCATTATTAAGACTTGGCAAATTCGTATTATCAGCATTGTTCAAATATTCAGAAACATAAAAGATATTTGGACCCACTTGATTTGTAATATAGATTGACAGATTCACAACATTAGAATATGATATAAATTGCTCCCCAAAAGTATAAACATCTGACCTTTCAAAATATTCATAGTTACTGAACTGGCCTATAGTAGGAAATTCCAAACTTACTTGCTCGACTATTGGTTGACCCAATTGATTAAAATCGTAGTAATAGTTCGGAAAAATTGTGACGTCAAATTTTTGGTTAGGCACAAAAAAATTAGCATTACCAATAAAGACTCCATTGACTCCTAAATCTATTCTTACGGTTACTGCCAAACTACTAACATTAGCTCCAGGAATACAAGTTAAATCGTAAAATTTTACCCATCCATTATGATTTGTCGAATCAACAAACATTGGATTGGCACCCTCTATTGCCTCATTATAGTCTTCATACACTTCTACTATTTTACCTGCAATATTTTCTGATTCTAAGCAATTCAAAGTGGGACAAGACCTAAGCTTTACTTCTACTGTGCAACTATCTTCAAAAACTATAGCATTTGGCTCCTCTGGTTCAGGAGTACATGAAACAATACATATACAAAGAAATAGTAGGATTATAATAATTTTCAAATTACACTGAATTTAATTCTAAATATACGGTAATATTTACTCAACGAATAAAAATGAAGCAAAGTTGGTAAATAAGCGATTGTTAAAATTGTGTCGTTTTATCTTACAGGCTTATTATGTGTGAATTATCCCATTCAAAGTTATAAAAAGTCCTGCTCCTATTGGTTTAGACTAAAACTATTACCAACGATGAAACTCCTAATATCCTGCTGATTATTATTGACATTATTCTTATCTCAACAAGCTTCGCTGCGAGTAGTCTTTAAAATAAGAAATCACGCTCATAGCATAAAAGGACACATCACAATTGAAGTATAATCATATCCTTATTTTGGCTTTAGTATAAAATTTAGAACCACCCTGAATCATCAAGAATCTAATTTAACCGCCTACGCAAAAAATGACTCTGCGCAATCTTTACCAAAAAGTGTTTTGTTGCAACGCATTCAAAATTGAGTTGCTCGGAAAGATCTCCAAGCAAGGTAGAACCCGCTCCTAGTAAAACAGGCATGACGGTAATGACCATCTCATCAATTAAATTTTCTTTCAAAAAACTCTGTATCAATTTACAACCATCAAGATATAAGTTGGTAAAACCTAGTGCATTAATTTTAGAAGAAAGAGAAGACTTTCAGATATTAGTTTCTTATGGATGAAATACTGCTCCACAAAAAATGTAGATGGGGTTATCGACTATTGGATAATATAAAATCTTCCCTCCATCCAAAGGTCTGGAGCGGAAGTTTTAAACGATTTACATTATTACCTAACCTAGCATCTTGTCTCGCTGAAAACAAGGAGTGAGAGAAGACTTGTGGACTTCGGACTATAAATAATTGACGATTGATACTGGACGATTGATGGCGGTTGTTTTGTAATCAATTAATTGGATTAGAAATAGTAATCTCGGCTCGCGGTTCTCGGCTCCCATCTTAGTCAAATTTCGTATCTTGGAAAAAAGAATTCTTATGAAAGTTACTGGTTTCTTTCTTCTCTGTATTTTTAGTTTATTTATGCAAGGCTGTGATTCTAAAGCAGCGGACAAAGACCATACAATTGAGACTCAGTTATATGATTATGATGTTGAGCAAAAATTAGCATCATTAGGAATCGAATTGAAAGAGCCGAAACCATACAAAGGGGTGCCCATCGAGCATTATGTTTTGGTTGATAACATGATATATTTATCTGGAAAAGGGCCAGTGACAGCTAGTGGGGAAAGAATTACAGGTAAGCTTGGGATTGATCTAAGTATTGAAGAAGGAAGAGAAGCTGCTAGGAGAATTGCCATAAGTCAATTAGAAGTTATCAAATCTGTAACTGGGGATTTGAATAAGGTAAAAAGAGTTGTTAAGGTATTGGGGATGGTAAATTCTGGACCAGACTTCATAGATCAACCCAAAGTTATCAATGGTTTCTCAGATCTAATGATTGAAGCATTTGGCGATAGAGGTAGACATGCTAGATCAGCGGTAGGAATGGCATCTCTCCCAAGTAATATTGCTTGCGAAATCGAAGCAATCATAGAAATTGAAAATTAGTTTTAAAACAATCTACTTGAAATAAATTTATATGAAAAAATCGATTTTTGGTTTAATCCTTTTCTTAACTGTAGGACAAGTTCATTCGCAACAAGAAGAAAACTTTGATTATTTCAAAGCAAATCGAGATATGATATCTCGTGGCGTCCAAGCTATTCTTACGTGCAACGGATTGTTTACCAGCGAAAGAAGTATCGAACAAGTATACGACAAGGAGTTAAAATATTTGAAAAAACCGATAGGAACTGCTCAAGGTGGCGACTACACAATCCACTACGATAAAAAAGCAGTTGAAATCGGAGTAGCGGATGAAACTCCGATTATGAGAGCAGCTTTTAGAGAAGGGATAGGCTGTGTCATGCTAGCTCCTGACCAAGGCTTGGAAGACATCGATGATTTACCAATCCAAAAAATGCCTTTACTAAAAGGAGATGCAGCAAATATTCCTTGGCCAAACGGAGACAAAGTAAACACACAGAATTTTAAAGGAATTGACTATGTTGCTTTAGATAAAGCTATTGATTGGAGCTTTAATAGAGACACACCAGAACAAAATACCATCAGTCTTTTAATTGTACACAAAGGTGAAATTATAGCAGAGAAATACGCAGATGGATTTAATTATACGACAAAGACTCGAACATGGTCGACTGCAAAAAGTATTGCTGTAACATTGATGGGCATCCTATCGGACCAAGGAAAAATGTCTCTTGACGAACCATTAAATGTAGAGTGGTTACCCAAGCAATCACCAGAAGATACTGATCCAAGAAAAGAAATCACACTGAGACATGTATTGAATATGTCTAGTGGACTCTACTCAGTTGACAATAGAAAAATGGAATACGCCACTGGCTCCGGACTTGCCTATTGGGCAGGTGCGAGCATTACCAATGGCGCGAAAAACCGTGGTCTTATCAGGGCACCAGGGACTTCTTGGGACTATGAAAATTATGATACCATACTTGCAGTTCTATCTATGAAAAACACACTGGGTGCTGAATATTTTACATTTCCAAGAAAAGCATTACTTGATAAAATAGGAATGCAATCCACCTTCTTAAGCACCGATAGATTTGGTGACTTTGTATTAAGCAGTCAAGTTTATACCAACGCTAGAGATCTTGCCCGTTTCGGCCTACTCTACCTTAATGAAGGCAACTGGGGAGGTGAACAAATAATCTCAAAAGAATGGATTGATTTTGTGAGAACTCCTGCTCCCGCTAGCAAAGAATACAATTATTTCTACGGCGGCCAATTTTGGTTGGTGCCAAGCAATCGTACTGACGTACCAAAGGATGCTTACTCTACTGCGGGCAACCGAGGGCAGTATGTGATTATAGTTCCATCGCATGATCTGGTTATTGTCAGAAGAGGATTGGATTATGGTAATCAGGGTTTTAATCGTTGGGATTTATTGAGAGAAGTTCTTAAAGCGATTAAATAGCTTCGCTATTTAATCGTAACTCGTTCGATCCACTCTCTAGAGACTCGGTTGTTTTACTTACCATAAACCAGTCTGACCGGCAGACGTGTTTTAAATTGATCTTCGATCAACATTAAAAATCAGTGAGGAGTCTAGCGAGTCCTAAAGAACTTCTATATCATCAATGATTAAAAAATTATAAACGCCACATGTGTCTTGCACTCTATAATTTACATTAACCAAACGGGGCAGCTCTAGCGTATCTAAAATGCTTTGAAAATCGCTTGGAAATTCTATGATTCTATATTCGTCTGAGCTATCACTTTGTTCATAAATATGTCCTCCACAACATGCACAAAGTGCAACATCCAAACCAACCAGTTCTCCAGTAAAATCAAATTGTGTTGCTAAAGGTTCTTCTGGTGGTCGACAGCACAAAAGCGTTATTGCCAATAACAAAATAATACTTGAACTGAATATCTTCATTGTTTTCTTTATTGAATAACGAAGCTATGTATATATTGGTTGGAAGAGGCTTAATTATTCTAATAAAAGATCAAAACCGATAGTAGTCATCGCTCCACCAGATCCAAAATTCATCGAACGCACAATTCCATCCTCATTGGAATAGACAATAATTTTTTCTGGCCCATCCAACCCGACATATGATCTCTTGTCAATTATCAGATCCTGAAACAAATGACCAAGAAGATTATAATCCTCAGCCGCACTGGTACCAAACTCTACAATTGAAGTAAGGTCATTATCCATATCTACAATAGGTTGTGTAGGCCTGAGTATACTAAAAGTATACCCTTCAACCTCTGGAAGGAAATAATCCTTATTAAGATTCCAAATAAAAGAACCATAGGTTTCCTCGCTATGTGGAATTACTCTAATAGAGTCTTCATAAAATATCCACCTTGTTTTAACAAGCGGAATTTCGGGAAAAAAGAAATTTTGTAAATCATCAACTGAATTTACTTTCTCCTCCACTACATAAGTGTTATCATCTAATTGGTCAACTAGCCTTACCGTTAAGGTATCTGGTCTATACTGATCAATTTCCCAAGTTATTCCTTGAAAATTATAATAGAGGTATTTACTTGCTTGCCCGAGAATGGGAGTATCGAAACTTATATGTGATTGAGTCGCAAATCCTTCCGAACCATTCTGATAAATTAATCCTTCGACAAACTCAATTTGTTCAAAATTAGTTGAGGCCGCTTGCGACAATGAAAATCTTTCTAGGTAAACACCTCTATTTTCTGTAACTATTTTTACCCAAATAAAATCACAAGGCAAAAATCCTAAGCTCCTCATTCCTTCATCATTCGTCGTCCCGCTTATAATTCTATCTATGCCATCTATGGCATCTTGTTCAGTTGCGAATACTTCTACAAACGCACCTTCAAAAGCTGACACTTGCTGACACTGAAAATTCTGACATATAACTACTGAAAGATCTAAGGTACATACTGGATCCAAGGGGTCTACTGGAGGATCAGGAGCATCAGGTGGATCACATGAAACTATGGCAATAGCAAGGATGGTTAAAAGAAGAAAGTTTTTCATGATTGTTTGTTTATTATTATACTTCGCGAAAGTATTCAATAAAAACTAAAAAAGCTACATTTATATTTTATGATGGTTGTATTTATAATTAGAAGAATAGTTGACGACAAGCATCAACTTAAATATGATCATAAATGTCATGCTGTATATCCATTATCATATGCACAAAAATAGATATTTACATAAGTGAAATAAGATAAATGAAAGCCGAACTACAAGCAACAGCACAACGAATCAAACCATACATCCATCGTACTCCCGTATTGACAAGTAGTAAGCTCAATGAAATCTCGGGAGCAGAAATTTACTTTAAGTGTGAGAACTTTCAAAAAATGGGTGCTTTCAAAATGAGGGGTGCCATCAATGCAGTTTTACAATTAAATGACGAACAAAAAAGCAAGGGTGTTGTCACGCATTCATCTGGAAACTTTGCGCAAGCGGTATCATTGTCTGCCAAATTATTAGGCATCGATGCGCAAATTGTGATGCCCTCATCCGCACCAAAAGTTAAGCAAGAAGCTGTTGCAGGATATGGTGGAAAAATTACAATTTCAGAACCTACCCTAGAAGCACGCGAAGCAGCTGCTAATAAAATCATTAAAGATACTGGAGCAAGTTTTTTACACCCATCCAATGATATGGATGTGATCATGGGGAATTCCACAGCCGGCCAAGAACTACTAGAAGAATATCCCGACTTGGATGTATTGATGTCACCTATCGGAGGTGGAGGCTTAATAGCGGGAACAGCACTTACCGCGCATTATCTAGGAAATAATTGCATCACCATTGGCGGAGAACCCATGAGGGTTGATGATGCATACCGCTCACTAAAAAGTGGCAAAATAGAAAGAAATAGTAGGACGGATACAATCGCAGATGGACTACGTACTACCTTAGGCGATATCAACTTTCCAATTATCCAAAAATACGTTTTCGACATCATCCGTGTCGAAGAAGATGAAATTGTCACAGCCATGAGATTAATTTGGGAACGGATGAAAATTATCATTGAACCATCTTGCGCCGTTCCATTTGCAGCAGTCCTTAAAGAACCAAATATTTTTAAAAATAAAAAACTTGGAATCATCATTACAGGTGGAAATGTTGACCTTGCAAAATTACCATTCCATTAATGAATGTTTATAATCGGATATTATCTAAGCAAGAATTTAATCCGCCAGAGTCATGGTTGAAAATCAAGACCATCGACATGCATACCTGCGGCGAGCCATTGAGAGTGATCGTCGACGGTTATCCTCCTCTAGAAGGAAATTCTGTTTTAGAATATCGCGCTTATCTAAAAAATAACCTTGATCATCTCAGAACTACTTTGATGTTTGAACCAAGAGGTCATGCGGACATGTATGGTTGTCTACTTGTCCCACCCAATGATCACAGCGGTGATTTTGGAATCATATTTATGCACAATGAAGGATACAGCACAATGTGTGGTCATGCGATTATTGCGATTTCAACTCTTGCTGCCGAGATGAATTGGATTGACAAGCAAGAAGGAATAAACAAGTTAGAAATCGATGCACCATGTGGAAGGATTCATTCGTTTGTAGACATTAAAAACGGCCAAGTAAAAGAGGTGAAATTTCATTGCGTTCCATCTTTTGTAATTGGATTGGATAGAGAAGTAGAGATCAAACCTTACGGAAAGGTTGTATATGATTTGGCTTATGGAGGAGCTTTTTATGCTTACGTTGATTTGGTTAAGAATAATTTTGACTTTAGCCTTTCGGCAAATGAATATCGTACTTTAATTGATGTTGGGATGAAAATAAAAAGAGCGGTTATAAAATCCAGCGATGACATCAAGCACCCGTTTGAAGATGAGCTTTCATTTTTGTATGGAACAATCTTCATTGACAAAAGTCAGAACCCAGATGTAGATAGCCGAAACGTTTGCATTTTTGCAGAAGCAGAAGTGGATCGTTGTCCGACTGGATCTGGAGTATCTGGAAGGATGGCCATTCATGCTGCAAGAGAGGAAATTGATCTTGGCAAGACTATGAAAATAGAAAGTATTATTGACACAGTATTTACGGCTTCGGTCATTGAAAAATTAAGCTATGGTCAGCATAAAGCAGTGATTCCAGAGGTTTCAGGAACTGCCCATATTGTCGGGAAACAAGAGTTTTTAATAGATCCTAAGGATCCACTTGCAAATGGGTTTATTCTTAGATAAGTTTGGCTTAACTTTGACAAACAGAAATTACAGCATAATAAATCGATAAGATGTTCTGGAAAAAGAAGAAACCCACAATTATTCCCATAGATATAACCGATAAAAATTTTAATGAAATTGTTCCAAATGCTGACAAACCAGTATTGGTCGATTTTTATGCAACTTGGTGTGGGCCATGCAAGGTGTTGGCGCCCATATTGACAGAACTTGCAACTGAGTATGATGGGAAAGCAATCATTGCCAAGGTTGACGTTGATAGAAATCCACAACTGTGTGCACACTTCAAAGTTAAGAGTATGCCGACCTTGATGTTTTTTAATAAAGGAAAATTTCAAGAACGTTTTAGTGGCTTGGTACCGAAACCAAATTTGGAGGAGATGCTTGATATGTATATTGCTGGGGATTATGAGGAGGAAGAATAAATAGGTTATTTTAGGATGTGTAGGATAATAGGATACATAGGATTTTGTAGGATACATAGGATACTCAAGATATTCTAGGATACGTAGAACTTTGTAGGATATGTAAGATATTGGAGACACCAACCAATCATATATTATATATCATATATCATATATCATATATCATAAAAAACAGATCACTTAGAATTTCTAAAGCGACATGAATAAAATTTTTATCAATATTGGACTAGTAGTTAATTTATTGTTTTTGAGCTCTATTGCTTTTTCTCAAATTGACTTACTGAAGAAAGAACCAATGGAAGCGAGTATCGCTATAGACTTATCGATTGAAAAAATTGATGATAGCAGTTACAACTTAATTACTATTATTGAACTTGGTGAAGAAAGTTATATCTACTCCCCTTTTTCTAATGATGAGTTTTATCTTCCCCTTACATTTAATTTAAATGACAATAAGAATTTTGTTCTCGAAGATAAACTGCAAGAGGAACCTCTTTCAAAACCAGAAATTGATCCTTACCTTAACACACCTATACAATACGTAAGATGTAATACGACTTACAACCAAAAAATTAAAATCGTTAATAGCAATGATTTTAGCTACAAAGGACTTATTGAATATCTGCTTGAGCCTAGCTGTGTTCCTTATGATTTGGAATATGAAATTAAGCAAGTGGATGGCGAGTTGTTTGTTGAGGAGATTGGGGTGAAGGTTTCTGAGGAATATAAGAAATAGAATTGCTTTGCAATAGACAGCAGGTACCAGGTGACAAACTAAAAAATGTAGGGAGCAGGATTGAGAAAATTTAGAGAATTAGCAGAATTTTTGATCCGTTGTAAATGAATAGGTAAAGCAAACTTTTACAAATAGTGCTGACCTAGCGTAGTACCAACATGTTCAATTCTAACTAAAGCATGTCGAAAGCCAATCTGCCTGCCAGCTGATGAATGAAAATAATCAAGTTTGTGCACTTATAGGTAGCTTACCACTTGTAAGAACAGTGGAGAAAATAAACTCAAACTCAAGTCCAAAAGCAAACTCAAATGGTGTATTGTTCTAAATGAGTAGGCGAAGCATACATTTACAAATAGTGCTGACTTAGCGTAGTAATATCTTGCTTCTTGTAAAAATAGCATGTCGGAAGCTAATCCGCGTTTAGGAAGGAGGGAAGATTATAAATTCTTATCTGACTTTAGGAATATTAGAATAAATCGAATTTTGATCAGTTGTAAATGAAAAGACGAAGCATACATTTACAAATAGTGCTGACTTAGCGTAGTACCAACATGTTCAATTCTAACTAAAGCATGTCGGAAGCCAATCCGCTCCTGACGTTTAGGAAGGAGGGAAGATTATAAATTCTTATCTGACTTTAGGAAGATAAGAATATTAGAATCAGGGAGGCGTCTTAATTAGGACATACAACACTTATTGTCCTCACATCCCCATTATTTGCAACATACATCATCCAGCAATTCCCATCTGGTGATCTAGTAATAACTCCAGAAGCTACTTTGTCTAAGAAAATGTTGTCTTCAACCGTATGTAATTTGGAAACAACGTTTTGGCTATCGCAGACATCTCCGATTCCATCACCATCTATATCTTCTTGCAGATTATTAGAATCGCTGGGACAATTGTCTATAGAGTTTTCGATGCCGTCGTTGTCATCGTCGTCATCGTCATTGATCCTTAATTGAGTATTACTTGGATAGTCTAGTTCTACCTCATCAAGAGAAGAAATTATATTTGTAATGTCCATCTCTACATATTCTGTTGGCTCAGCGAGTATATCATCTATCAGGTTAATTGTAAAGCAGTGTGTTGCTGGAGGTCCAGCTGGAATTGTATAAGTCTCTACTGTATTCACTGGACCATAATCAACTCCATTGGTTGCTGCGCCAGATGATGGTTCACTAAAAGTAATTTCTACATCGACTGGTGCATCTAAATTTGCATCTTCTACAACAAGACAAAATTCAATCGATGTGCTTCCTTCTGATTCTGAATAATCATTATCGGAAAAAGAGAGCTTAGACTTTTGAACAAAAATAAATCCAGATTCAGCATCAACTTCATAACCAACGCAATTATCTATTAATTCAAAATATATATAATCAGAATCGCCACATTCAGGAGCCACTCCACTGTAACTATGTTCAACTGTAAAATCTGAATTAGGGGTGCAATCATCAGTAATTGAGTTAGAAACTGCATTTATCCAAACAGATATTAAAACGTCATTATTTGAAGCACCACAATCTAAGGTGAGATCATCAACATCAAAAGTGGGGTAATCAGTTTCAATAAAGAATGTACCATTAGCCCATCCTACATCAGTTGTACAATCTGCTGTAAGCTGCCATTCTATATGAATAATTCCATCTTGACAACCGTTGTTATAATCAAAGTCAACATCATTTACTGTCCAAACTACATCACTTCCGCAATCAACAGTTGCAGCACCCCCGCCATTATTATTTAACCAAGCTAAATAATCAGGATGATCTAGTGGATCTACATCATATTGACAATCCACTTGTTCATTGGAGGGATCAGTTACTATAGTATATTGTCCAAAAGTATCAAAGGCAATGAAACACGCCAAAGTTATAAAGAGAAGTCGAAGTTGCATACTTAATGAGGTTTTTAGTAGTGTTCAAATTTAGGCAAAAGAATAATCAGATACCACATTTTAACTCCATAAAGACTTAAAAATGCAGCATGCTATACAAGAATGAAGAAAACATGCAGTTAAATCCAATTCCGTCAACAGTCATGTCAGTCTCTAACGATTGAAATAATGGTACTTTGTCTGTAGCGAACAAGGTGAGCACGTTTTTCGACTATAGTAAACCAAGTGAACGAGTCTTAAGCGAAACAAGTCTAGCTCGTAAAATAACTACCCTTTCACATCCAAAAATTTGATAAATGGTTGCTGATAATATCTCTTACCAGTAGCTGATGCAATTGCATTTGCGAGGGCTCCTCCTGCTGGCGGCAAAGTTGGCTCGCCTAGCCCCGTTGGGTCATTGTTTGACTCTACAAAATGAACTTCAACTTTTGGGGCTTCGTCACAACGGATGAGTCGATAGTTGTTGTAATTTAATTGCTGTGCCTGCCCTTCTTTAAATTTAAAATTTCCGTACATAGCATGTCCGAGACCATCTACAATTCCACCTTCGATTTGATTGATGGCGGCGAGAGGGTTGACAACAATTCCACAATCAACAGCACATACAACTTTCTGTACCTGAGGCATATCACCGACCATTTTTATTTCTGCCACTTCTGCCACATAGGTATTATGAGAATAGTAAGCACTAAATCCTAAATGCACATCGTCAGTTTTATTTGGCCAACCAGATTTTTCTTTGGCGAGATTTATGACTCCGACAAATTTATCTACTTCATAATTGTGCTCCTCTCCTATTGGATTATTTTTCGCTTCCGCAAATAGCCCCAGTCTTAAATCAACAGCATCTTGATCCAACTGTTCGGCAAGTTCGTCAAAAAATGCTTGCTCGGCATAAGCCAAAAAATTGGCATATGGCGCTCTCCATGCACCTGTTGTCAAATTAGTCTCTAAGTTGTGACAATCTACTCTATAATTAGCAACTGCTCCTGCAGGAAAATTGCTTGGCATTTTCCCAAACATTGATCCATTAAAAAATGCTTCTGTCAAATGGTAGGCAGTCATCTTTCCATCCTTGATTCCTGCCTTGATGCGATAAGCAGATGCTGGTCTATACGTTCCGGCAAGCATATCATCTTCTCTAGAAAAGATAAGTTGAATAGGTACTCCTGCTTTTTGAGAAATTTCAGCTGCTTCTTCCGCAAAATCACCGTACAACCTTCGTCCAAATCCTCCACCCATTCTTGTCATTCCAACAGTGACCTTTGAGTAATCTTCTTCTGCATATCCCAAAACTTTCCCTACTCTAGATTGAGTCCATTGTGGTGTTTGGATTGGACCATTAATTTCTGCTCCTTCACTTGTTACATTTGCATAGAAGTTCATCGGCTCCATACATGAATGTGGCAAAAATGGTGCTTCATAATATTTTTCAAAAACCATATCCGCTTCCGCAAATCCCTTTTCGATATCACCATCTACTCTTCTTGGCTCTTCAGATAATTTATCAGTATGTTCTTTCAGTATCGAACTGTGATAAGCCGAGTCTTCCAACTTTCCAACATCTTTCCAATTGGCTTGCAAGGCTTTCTTTCCTTTCATCGCCGCCCAAGTTGAATTGGCAATCACAGCAATTTTATCTCCAAATTTAAGTACCTGCTCTACTCCATTTACTTTCAGTGCATTAGAATCATCAAAATCAACGAGTGCTTGCCCAAAAGCAGGAGGTCTCAAAGCCACTGCATACTTCATTCCTTCTACTTTCGTATCAATTCCAAAGAGTGGCTCTCCGGTAATGATCCCTTTCATATCTACATTAGTTTTAGATTGACCAATAATTTTAAAATCGGATGGATTTTTTAATTTTACCTCTGTAGGTATTTCTCTTGCGCTAGCATCATTTGCCAAATCTCCGAAACCAAAGGTCTCTCCTGTCGGTGATGTAATAACACCATTTGACACTGTACATTCTTCAGATTTTACCTCCCACTTTTCTGCTGCAGTTTCTACCAACATTTGTCTAGCTGTTGCACCTGCTTCACGCAATGCAGGCCAACTGTGTCTTATCGATTGACTTCCTCCAGCTACCTGTCTATCAAAGTCATTACTCAAAGGTGCTTGCTCTACAACAACATCTTTCCAATTTACATCCAATTCTTCTGCAACAATCATCGGCATGGATGTCTTGATATTTTGACCAATTTCTGGATTAGCAGACATGATGGTTACCAATCCGCTATCGCCAATTTTTAAGTAGGCATTTATATCATACCATTGACTTGGATTAGGGAGAGGTGGTATTACCTCTGCGGCAATTGCCGCACTATCTGTTTTACAGCCAGTCAAAAGATTAAAACCTAAAAGCATTCCTCCTCCTGTGGCAAGAGAAACTTTCATAAATGATCTCCTATTGTGACTAGTCTTAAATGTTCTTGTGTTCTTAGTCATTATGCTTATTATTTTGAAGCTGTTTTTATTGCCTTTTTGATTCTATTATAAGTTCCACATCTACAAATATTGCCGCGCATATTATCATCAATTTCTTGATCAGATGGATTCGGATTTGATGATAGTAAGGCCGCAGCGTTCATTATCTGACCAGCTTGGCAGTATCCACATTGTGGAACATCATGTTCTATCCATGCTTTTTGCAGAGGATGACTTGCATCCTCAGAAAGACCTTCTATGGTTGTTACTTCTTTGTTTACCCGAGAAATAGGCAAACTGCAAGATCTCATTGCTTTTCCATTCACATGTACCGTACATGCACCACACTGGGCTATTCCACAGCCATATTTTGTTCCTACCAACTGGAGATTATCGCGCAAAACCCATAATAAGGGTGTATCTGCGTCTACATTTACGCTTTTTTCTTGGCCATTGATCGTTAATGTGTACTTAGGCATAGCTTAGATTTTAAGTTCATCCAATTTAATCAATTTTAAGCAAATCATAGTGAAAGACCTATAAATAAGGGCTCCTAGGTCATTTTGTAACTCTAAATCTTTCTCAAATTGGATGCATTCTAAAATTTCATTTAGAAGTTTTCGTATCAAATAATATAAATGTGTTTTGTACTCAAACTTGATAGTAAAATTCAACCAAAGTTCTTCACATTAATACATTAAGCTATATATTTATGTAAAATAGAGTAAGTACTCACTATAACTTTTATGAATACTAAAAAAGAAAAGATTCTCAATACTGCTTTAAAGCTTTTTGCAACTTACAGTTATGAATCTGTTTCAACAGCAAAAATTGCAAAGAGAGCCAGAGTATCTGAAGCACTAATTTTTAAACATTACCGCACAAAAATTTCTCTACTTGATGCAGTGGTCGCAAACGGTCAAGAGCAATTTAAAGATTTAGTTGCAGACATAGTTTTAGAACCCATTCCCAAAAAACTAATTACTAAATACATCGATTTACCCTTTAAAATAAGAGGTTCGGAGCTTGATCTATGGAAGCTAGAATATAAACTCAGATTGAATCCAACCGTCACAGTTAATATTTACAATAAACCAATTCACGATGCATTATGCGCCGCTTTCGCAAATTTGAATATCCCAAATCCAAAAATTGAAGCTCAATTATTGATGCATACTATCGATGGAGTTTTGATAAATGTAATTTCTGGGGAGATAAAAAATAAGACAAAATTGAGAACTCAATTAAAAAATAAATATCAAATATAGTTCTATATCAGTGGTATCAAAAGTAAGTGGTTACTCATTACATATGATTATATATATAATTTATATTAGATTTTCTCGGTCAGTTATTGCTTTTTAGCTTCTGAAAATTCTCACATCTGTATTTTCAATTTCGCGTCTCCTTCGTCTCGCATCTCGCTTTTCTCTTCCGACCTTTTGCTTCTACTTTCCAGCTAGATAGAAAATCGTATCTTAGGAAAGTGCTGATAAAGTCATCCCTTTAATGAAATCATAGAGTTGTACCGAAAGTGCAATTTCTAAAATTGCTGCATTACTCCAAGAAGTATTACTGAATCTTCAAATGAGCTCCATGTCAAAACTAAAAATTGTACTGTTTATCCTAAGCTTTCTATTTGTTTGCAACAAAAGTCTTGCAGATGAAAAACTGACTTGGTCCATTGTACATCTTGCAGAACTAGCTGACACTGTGGTAGAGGCGAAATTTCTTCAAATGGATGACAAATACATCACATTCAAAATTAAAAGCCTCGAGTCAGAAGTATATATTGATACTATAGTTATGAAATTCCCTTCATCATATTATAATTCACCTGATCCAATAAAAAACTCAGAATCACTCTTAATATTTACTAATTTATTTTCAAATGATGGCACTAAATTAGATACTATGAATATGGGCAGTGTGCGAATTTTCACAGGCAAATCTATTTTAACAGCATATCAGCGGGATAATCCTGGACCAATGTATTTTGGAGGAGGACAGCAAGATACTTTGACATGGTCAGCTTTCAAACAAAGAGTTATGAAGGTCAATAGAAGAATAAAAAAAATATATGGATATCAAAAAATCAAAGAGCGCCAGCTCCAAAATAAATTGCTCTTAGATTTTATAAAAGAAAATCAAGATTCGTTTAATCAAGATTGCAATTACAACGAAGATTGCGGCTGGGGCTTCTTAGAAGAAAAAGTATTTAAGTGGATAGCAGAAAATGGCATCGGAAAAGATACTTGGGAAGCAGCACAATTATATATAAATATTGAAAAGAACAGTAGATGGAGGCGTAATACACCAATTTTGTATGAAACTGGTCTTTCTTTTAATACTAATGAAGAAAAGGTATTCCTGGTTTCCAAAGCAGCTAGTGAATCCGAACCCGAAATAGAAAGACTACAAGCTTTATACTTTTTATACACAGCCAAACCAAGCCAGAAAGATATTAAAGAACATATTCTTCCACTACTCTCTGACTCAATATATAGAGACTTAGCTCTCAAAGTGATCAGGCAAAAGAGAGAAGATGAAAAGTCTATTGCCATGGAGATACTCCCTACCATTAAAACGAAGTTCAAAAATGCACCAATAGGAGAATATAAAAATGACTTAGCTGATTATCTAGCAAGGAACTCTACCATGGCAGATTGGAAACAAATATCAGAATGCGATGAAAATCTACTTTTTTATATTTATTCTGCTCGTATAGACACAAGTTCGAAAAAGCTATCTTTTTATTTTAATGAAGGTCATAGAACTGCACGATACGAAGTCTGGACTGAACTTCAACCATATCCCACTATCATTATAATAAATAAAGAAAGCTCAAAAGAGGTATACAGAATGAAATTGGAAGACGAAAAATTAAATTCTTGGGCAAGAAATATCAGAATCGATATCGCTAATTTGGATAAAGGCAGTTATGAATTCTACCTCATTGGGACCGCAGGAAAAGAGGCTCAGTATAAATGGAAATCGATAGAAGGGGAATTTGTGATAGAATAAGATAATTGGTAAAAAATAAAGTAATGACATTTAGCTGCACACTAAAGACACAAGTCAAATTTAAAGGCATCAGAAATTTTTCTAGTGAATTGGAAGAAATCCATATCAACAATTGGTATGTGAATTGGTTAACGATATTCAGAAAACGCTTTGCACTAATAACCAATTCACAAACTCTGTTTACAGTTCTAATGTATAGCGAAACAAAATCTGAATTAAAAAACTTCGAGCAATTATTCATTCAGAATATGGAAATGGAAATAAAATTCCTCAATCATAAAATGAACGATATTCCAATAAAGATTTTAAAGTACAAATCACCAAAACAAGTGATGACTGAGACACTGCTTGAACAGAATAAAAAATATAAATTTAGCTAGCAAAGATGAAATCATAATCTTTATCTGAATAAAAATTTAAAAATGACAACATCAACTTTTCTAACCTTTGTTGGAGACCAATGTGGTAAGGGAGAAGAAGCAATAAATTTCTACATCTCCCTTTTCCCAAACTCAGAAATCAAAAGCATCGTAAAATATGATGAGGGAGAAGCAGGCGGAACACCAGAGCTGATCAAATATGGCGTATTTACCTTAAATGGCGTGAGCTATATGGTTTCTGAAAGCAATTATAATCATGCATGGTCATTTACCCCAGGCGTATCTATTTTTGTAGACTGCAACACAGAAGATGAGATACAAACTTTGTTTGATGCACTTTCGTCAAATGGTGGTAATGTTATGATTCCGCTAGATAGCTATAAAGAAGGCACTTACGGTTTTGGGAAAAAGTTTGGATGGTGCGAAGATCGATTTGGTATTTCTTGGCAGGTAAATCTTTCCAATTAATTTATTATGGTAATATTGATATCTATTCTCAAATCATTAAACAAGAATTAATATGAGGGATGAAATCATAGAACATATACTACAACTAGAACAAGAACATGATATTCAAATTCTTCTTGCCACAGAAAGCGGGAGTCGCGCGTGGGGATGCCCTTCACCCGATAGTGACTACGATATACGTATTATATACAAAAGAGCTAAAGAACATTATTTAGAAATAGATGACAAACCGGATACCATAAACTATTTCCACGGCAAACTTTTAGATATTAATGGTTGGGATATTAAAAAAACACTCAAATTAATTCGAAAATCAAACGCAACTCCATTTGAATGGGCTCAATCTCCAATTGTATATAAAGAAGTGGATGAATTTAAAAATACAATTCTTCGATTATGCAGGCGATATTTTCAACCGAGACATACTGTAAACCATTACAAAGGAATTGCAACTAATAGCTATTTAAGCAATGATCTAAGAGGCAAAATAGAACTTAAAAAATTATTTTATATTTTGAGACCAATAATGGCTGCCAATTGGATAATTGAGAAAAATGAAGTGCCACCCATGAATATTCCAAAACTCATTGAGATTATCCAAGACACAGAAATTTCAGCTCACATTAAAGAACTCGTGGAATTAAAGAGCTCAGTTAATGAAGACTATATTCACAAAACAAAACCATTAATTACTAGATATATTGATGATCAGTTTGAAATAATAAATTCAGCCCAAATAGAAGATAATAGTTTCCCATCCAATTCAGTTTTACTAAACCAAACATTCATGCAAATAATTGAAGCCTGAATTAGACATACAATTCTTAAGAGATAATAATCTAATTCTACTTGAATGTATATCTGGTAGTAAGGCTTACAATTTAGATCTACCAACATCCGATACAGATATAAAAGGTGTATTCTTTTTGCCAAAAGAAATATTTTATGGATTTAGCTATATACCACAGATATCAAATGAGTCCAACGATATTGTCTTTTACGAAGTTGGTCGCTTTCTAGAATTACTTTCGAAGAATAATCCAAATATTTTGGAGCTACTTGAAACACCTTTAGATAAAGTAATATTCAAGCACCCATTAATAGACAAAATAAAAAGCGAGGATTTTCTATCTAAAAAATGCAAAGATACTTTTGGTGGGTATGCATTTACGCAAGTTCGGAAAGCTAGAGGATTGAATAAAAAAATCGTTAACCCCTTATCTAAAGAAAAGAAAACAGTCCTTGACTTTTGTTACATTCTTAAGGATCAAGGTTCAATCGCATTAAAGCAATGGCTCTTAGAGCACAGTAGAACACAAGAAAAAATAGGCTTGGTTAATATCCCTCATTTCAAAAACACATACGGTCTTTATTATGATAACGAAAATAATCTTGGCTACAAAGGAGTCATGAAAAAGGAATCTGCCACAACAGTATTGCTCAGTAGTATTCCAAAAACTGAAAAACCAATAACACATCTTCAGTTTAACCAAGATGGATATATAAAGTACTGCAAAGACTACAGAGAATATTGGGAGTGGGTAGACAAAAGAAATGAGAGCAGATACGAAAACAATATAGAACATGGTAAGAACTATGATTCCAAAAACATGATGCATACTTTTCGTCTTTTGGACATGGCTAAGGAGATTTTAACAGAAGGGAAAATTTATGTACATAGAAATAATCGCGAAGAACTTTTAAAAATCAGAAAAGGTCAATGGCAATATGATGAACTTATACAAAAGGCAAAAGACAAAATGAAAGCTGTTGAGAATGCTTTTCATCATTCAACTCTACCTGAAGAACCAGACCTTGAGAAAATAGAAAGCCTGCTAATCGACATTAGAAGAGAACTTTATAAATAAATGTAAGGCAATTGACGAAGGGAAAATATTCCTTGACTTTAAGAACAATAAACAGCTCCTTCTTTTCAGTTAATATATTGAGTAAATTGAGCCATGATTGATTTAATCTACAAAGATCTATTGCAACATAATAAAGTCGATTCGAATAGCTCCCAAAAGCTGTGGGAAGAGTTAGAAAATAAATACTCAGAGAAAGGTCGGCATTATCACAACTTGAATCACTTACAGGATTTGTATGACCAACTAGTAAAAGTAAAATCTAAGATTTCAAATTGGAACATTATTCTATTCACTCTTTTCTATCATGATGTCATTTATAAATCAACCAAAAAGAACAATGAAGAAGAGAGTGCCAAACTTGCATCAAAGAGAATGGCCGAAATCGGATTGACGAATTCGGAAATTGAACTCTGTTCAAATCAAATCTTAGCCACAAAAAGTCACATTGAAAGCATCGACTCTGATACTAATTACTTTACGGATGCTGACTTATCAATTCTGGGTCGTAGTAGAGAAAATTATAATGAATACTGTAAGAAAATCAGAAAGGAATACTCTATCTATCCCAAATTCATGTATAATAAAGGACGTAAGCAAGTAGTCAAGCATTTTCTATCAATGGAACGGATCTACAAAACAGAAGAATTTTACAGCGAATTAGAAGAACAAGCTAAATTAAATTTAGAGGCAGAATTAGAAACATTATAGTTACTATTTTTTAGATTGATTGGCACCATATATGATAACTTGGAAAGTTCGGCTAACTTTAAACAAATAATATCTCCAGAAATCACAATAAATGAAATATCAACAACAAAGAAACAAACTCTTTAAAATGTTCATCCTGCTTGGTATTGCATTTTTCCTACTGATCAACTTTGGTCATTGGCTCAACTACAGACCTGTTAAAAGTCGCATCGATAATTTTGTAAAACAAGAAATAAAAACCGCACAGGTTTCATTCTTAAGTTACATAGAACATAATGCTAGATTAAAAGAAATTTTAATGCTTAAATTGGATGGAATAGAAGAAGCTGTACCAATGATTTTAGAAAATGATGCAGATTTAGAAAAACTCATCAACACAGTCGACAATAAAGTCTGTTCCATTTCCAAAGTAGCCTATAGCTACGAAATAAATTTTCAATGTGATCAAAGAATAACTGTCCAATTAAAAAATCTAACAAAGACTGCTTGGCTTGGTGGTATCAAATACGCCATCATTGGTGGTTTACTTGTCATCTTCATTGGCTTCATCACTTCTAGGAAGATGAGTGATGAGAAGTTTGCAGATAATTTTGTTTAAAAAGAGAAGCGAGAAGTCTGAAGAGAGATGTGATACATTAGGCACTTTTAGAACAAGCACTAATCGCACTTTTGACTTCTCGCCTCTGACTTCTCGCCTCTGACTTCTCGCCTCTGACTTCTCGCCTCTGATTTCTGACTTCTCCTCTATTTCAAATCCGGTCTACTCGGCCTCACCTCAATCTTACTTGGTAAAGTCCTCGGATGCATTGTCAAAAGATCAAGCACCAATTTTCCAATATCCATTGGTTGGATTTTCCAAGCATCTTTATCAGATGGATCATTGTTGTTGAAAAAAGTGGAAACTGAACCTGGCATGATCGTCGTCACCTTAATATTATGCGGTCTCAAATCTAACATGGCTGCTTGACTAAATCCTACCAATCCAAATTTACTGGCATTGTATGCGGTTCCTTTTGCGAAAAAATTAGCTCCTGCTAAGCTTGCTATGGTAATCAAGTATCCTTCTGATTTCTTGAGTGCAGGAATAGCTGCCTTGGTACTATTAAATACTCCCGTCAAGTTTATATCAATGACATCATTCCACTGCTCTGAAGTCATTTCATCGATGGGTGCAAAGTTTCCTACCCCTGCATTGGCAATCATAACATCTAACGAGCCGAAATGCTCAACCGTTTTGTCAACAGCTTTTTGCTCATCTTCCTGACTTCTTACATCTGATTGGATAGCAATTACATTTTCAAAGCCTTCTTTTTTAAGATTTGCAACGGCAGAATTAGCAGTTTCAAGATTTCTACCCGTTATCGCTACCTTCATTCCCTCTTTTAAAAGTACCTTAGCAATACCGAGACCAATACCTTTTGTGCCTCCGGTGATTAATACTGTTTTCATTAAATTATTTTAATTTGAAAAATTCTTGGATTGTTTACATCGCTCAATTGATAGCCTTCATATCAACCCTTTTTGTAAATTATTTGGCGAATGCAAAACCTATAAACGGGCTTACCTCTGCTGAAGTTTCAGACAAGTTTCCAAATTTATTAGTTCCTGCAGGATTCACCTTTGCAATATGGGGATTGATTTACACTTTAGTGGCTTGCTACCTTATATATTATGCCACCGTTTTGGTCAAAAAGATATCGGGAACAGTTTACCAATTTCAGAATTTGGCCTTGGTTTTTATCGCATCTTGCATTCTCAATTCAATTTGGTTGATAAGTTTCCACCATTTAAAAATTGGCTTGAGCTTATTGATCATGATTGGCTTACTTTCTTCTGTATGCTATCTCTTTCTAAGAACACAGTACCAAATTCAGCTTTCATTATGGCCAAAATTTGCCTTTGAATCATATTTTGCATGGCTGAATATTGCTACAGTTGCCAACTTTTGTGCATTCTTTGTTTGGACGGAATGGGATGGCTTTGGGGTCTCAGAAGTTAATTGGGCGTATATTATTTTGCTCGTCCTCATTTCGCTCGGACTATTTGTTTCCATCAAATTCAAAACCATCATTTATCCATTGGTTATTTCGTGGGCGATATTTGGAATCCATTCCAAATTACAAGAGACTAACTTTGAAGGAGGCTTGTTGAAATTTACATTGATATTTTCCATATTCTTTGTGGTTGTTTCTGCATTCAATATCGTCCGAGACTTTTTTAAGAGTAGCATGGCGCGTTAAAACTTAATTATAATTTTTACCATATGGATTTTCAAAAATTGCTTCTGCTTTGTCTATTGTTTACTTCTTGCAATAACTCAAGTAGTCAAAATTTATATCCACGTCTCAATGTAAATTCTAACGAAACAGTTGACTGGAATTCTAATAAAATCTCTATTGATAGTCTAGACCAACATTTACGGATGTACAAAAAATCAATTCCAGAAAAATTACATGACTCCATAAGGCTTGACTTTTCATACCAAGACTCTATTTTGATATCAACAATATTAGAGGTAAAAGACATCCTAAGAAAGAACACTTTACTAAAAATTAATTTAAAATTAAAGCCTCGAAATTCAACTGAGTTCAACATCACCAAAGACTTACTTCTGCTTCACTATGATTGCAAAACGGATGTCGATGATCTTCATTCAATTGCTGCTGCTGGTTCGCTGATAAGACTAGAAAATTTTTCTATGCTAAACTTCCATGCAGTAGCTGGCACATATGGAATTCAAGAAGGTTTGTATGTTCCCGGAGAAAGTTTGTTCGAATCGGCATTTGGAGAAAACTGGAGTGATGCACACAATGATTATGAAAAGGCAATCGATGAAGTCTTATTGAAATCTCAAAAAACATTGAATGATGGTGGGAAGATTTGGATTGCCGAAGCAGGACAATCTGATTTTAGCGCAGATTTAATCATAAGAATTATCGAAGAAATTCCTTGGCTTGACACAAGGGATAGAATTAAAGTAGTCCAACATAGTGACTGGAATGAAAGTGTGACTGATAGTACAAAACTTAGTTACGTAAGTGTAAATGCGGACTATAAAAAAATACCAGATGGAAATGCCATAGAAAATGGAACACCAGGCTTCAACTCAAAAGAAAAGTTTGATTGGCAATCAAAACTAGAAATGGAAGAGCTAAAGAAGATTTGGAAACTTGCTATAGAACTAGCCAATGAATACAATGGCAAAGAAAATCGATACCTTAATCAAACCATTAAAAAAGGTGGATTTGATTTTTCTGATTTTTCCGAAGTGCATTATATATTAAACTTAGAAAATGTAGACAATTGCAACGATTATTTTGACTACTTGCAAATCAACAATTGAAGTTTATAACATTACAAACTAGATAAAATTCTTGCTTAACAAATGGATTATCAATAAAAAAAGGATTAGATATTCAGAAATCATGGGTTGTAACCTGAAAACTTAATTCCTAATCCCGACACCTCATTAAAACAAAGTATATCTCAAACCTACATTAAAATTCCATTGACTCTTACCAACTTTAAAATCTGAGTTTGAATAATATTCTGATTTACTCCACCTCCATTGAGGTGCAAATACCAATTGCCATTTCTCAGAAATATCAAATCCTAGACTAGGAGAAACCATCAAAGAAATATCAAATGTATTGAATGGACTATTGAAGTCTTTTCCATCAAATTCAATTACACCTTGACTTGCTTCCAAAGTTTTTCCTGCTTGTTTGGTCGTAAAATTGAATACTGGACCAAAATCTAAACCAAAATTTATTCTAGAAAAATCTTTTTGAAATCCAAATAGAAGTGGTACACTAATTCGTTGTATGCTATTGTAATGGTGCACAGTCCGCGTCTCTGTATCTATAACTATTCCCTCACCTATTGTAGAAAAAAGCTCTTCTCCAGTATTGGCGTCAACCCAAATTTTGAGCTTTACACTATCTAAAGTCCTAGGAACTTCTCTAGTCCCCATATAGTCAAACTTAGACCAAAGTTGATGATACTCAACACCTATTGATAGCGTCCAATTTTTAAACTTAGATCCAAAAAGTAATGCATGACTAGAACCAGCATATAGTTTCTCTGACTCATTTTTCAGCATTGCGATTTCAGTATGATTATCTGAAGAAAATCTATAATCAAGGGCATTGACACCAGTAAAGGCATTTATGTAAAAAGAAACAACCTTTACAGGTTCTTCTTCAATTTCCTCCAACAAATCATCACCTAATATTGGCTTTGAAGATTTATTACTTCGTGTAGGATTTAAGTCAATTTGAAACGACGTGAGCAATGGAAGTGGCTCTTGATTTCGGGTCGAAAAAATTGAATCAGTATTTTTAGATTCTATTCCACCTGTTTCCAATCCACCTGTTTCTACTCCACTTATTTCTACTCCACTTGTTTCTAAGCTAGATTGACCATCGAATATTTTATCAACTTTTGGATCTTCAAGTACATCAATTGCATTAGAAGCTGTTTTTGTTGCAACATTTGTTTTATTTTCAACAATGTCGCTTGGCACAGTATTTATATTCTTTTCCTCATCTTCGAGATCATTAGAATTAGATTTCACTTTATTGTCGAGGATGTTTCTATTATTAGATTCCAATCCAGGTCTTGTATTTCTATCTTCTACCAATGTAGTTTCTGTTTTACCAGAAATGCTTTTCATTGAATTTTCAACATCAGTATTGCTCACACTTTTATCATTAATCGTAGTTACACTCTTACCAGTCTGAGTTTTTTCTATTAGATCAATATCATTTGCCGAAAGGCTAGATGGAGAATTAATTACAGTATTATCACTCTCAACATTAGCACCTACGCTTTCACTATTTGTATCAAGCCCTTCATAAGGTTGAATGTAGAATAGTAAAAATGCCACAAACCCAAAAGAACCAATTATCATCAATACTAGATTTCTCTTAGAAAGAAATTTAGAAGCCGGAACTACTTTAGCATCATCCATATCATTTACAATATCATTCCATAAATCTTCGGTTTCAAACTGATCGTTTGGCAACTCTTGATCTTTAAACCTTTTATTGAATTCATTTTCTAAATTATCCATCTTCTAATTAATTTTTTTTGGAAATGAAACAAAATCTACGTTGGGACTTGTCGAATTTTTGAAAGTTTGCTTAACCCAAGTTCGAGCCCTAGACATTCGTTTTCTGGAAAGCACTTCACTAATTTCTAAAATTTTTGAAATCTCTTCGTGACTGAACCCTTCTATGACAAACAAGTTAAATACCTCATAATATCCTATCGGCATCTGCTTTAGCAAACTCATTAGATTTTTATTAGAAATATCTTTTGCTAATTCAGGAAAGCAAATTATGTTATGTTCATCTGTATCAAATTCTTGGTGCATATCTCCAATGATTCTTTCATTATAATTGTAGCAGTTGTTTATTACTATGCGAGCGGACCAGGACTTTATCGATCCTTTATTAATATCAAAACTCTCTATGTTCTTAAAAATTTTGACAAAGCTATCTTGAAGAACATCTTTTACATATGAGGTATCTTTTAAATACCTGTTAGCAACGGCTCGCAAGTATGGCAAAAGCAAAAGATACACTTGCTTTTGCGCACTGCGATTTTGTGCTATACATGATTTTAATATTTTTATATCGATATCCATTTAAGGCTTGTTATTTAGTAAAACATTATTAAAAGCCAAGCAATTTTAAAGTTGCTTGGCTTTGATAACAATAAATTATGGGACATCAAAAGCGCCACTCCTTAAACATCCATTGGCATCAACAACATCTAAAGTATATATTCCATCGACTACATCAATAGTCTCAGTAGTTTCTCCTGTGTTCCACGAAAATGTATAAGGAGCTGTGCCACCGACAAGTATTCCTGTCAAGGTTTGAGCGCTTTCATCGTAATCAAAACTAAGATTAAAGCCATCACAGTCTTCCCATAAAAAGTAGTCCTGTGTATATGATGAACTACATCCTTCAGCGTCTGTTACAGTGAGTGCATATTCTCCCTCTATTGTAATATTTATTTCGGTTGTAGTTTCTCCTGTTGACCAATCATAAGTATACGGAGCTGTCCCTCCAAACGATGTTGCATTAAGTGAATTATTTAATGTATCCAGTAAAATGTAGGCTTCGAAATTAAAACATCCTACTACATTAACAGAAATAATAGCGTAGAATGCACATCCATCACTGTCTGTTACAATTACTGAATAATTGCCATCATTGCCAGGCATAATAGTTGAGCTTGTTTCTCCTGTTGACCACTCGTAGGTAAATGGCGCCGTACCACTAAAAATATCTACACTGACAATATTAGCTGTTGCATCATAGATAAGTTCACCATTGAAGTCGGCACAATCTTCATAACCATCAGCAGTGACCAAGGCAGTTGTCGTGCATCCTTCAGAATCTGTAACCGTAACTTCATAATCACCATCTGCATCGACATAAATTTCTTGCCCCGTTTCATTTGTAATCCACAGATAAGTATAAGGTGGCGTACCTCCGAAAACATACGCAGTAATTAGATATCCAACTGTATCAATTGAAGCAGAAATATCAACCATAAATCCATCGCACCCTACTCCTCCTAAATTTACAAATAGACTATCAGCCATATAACATCCTTCTGCATCTGTAATTCCAACTGCATATCCTATACTTTCTGTTGCTGTGATACTTTCACCAGTCTCACCAGTTGACCAAATAAGATCAAAAGGAGCAGTACCGCCTGTAGTAATTGCTGTTAACAAAGAAGCATCTTCACTATCTTGTAAAATCATTATTTCAAGGTCACAGCTAACTACCTCAGATTCAAATTCTCCGGGTTGTGTTAAGGTTTCATCAATTGGGTCTTTTGTACAAGACATTATAAGAGTCATCCCTAAGAGAAGCATTATATATGATATATTCAGTTTCATGTCATTTATTTTTATGTAAGTAATTTAATTCTTGCGCAAGTTATATACAAGGTATACACAGGAAATTAGGGAATGTGACACCTGAAATAGTATTATGAAACTTTTTCCTCAAATATTTTGACCCTTGACACATTTCCTGGATGCAGTTGGTAAAATGAGTAATGGAACATGATAGCTAATCTCGGCTCCTGGTTTTGCGGCTATGTTCTTTCATACTAACGATTATAATTTTTGTTTATCTTAGGTCTAGTTCTTAAAACATCAAAATGATAAAAAAAATCACTTGCCTCTTCTCGTTCCTATTAATGTGCACATTTCTTCGCGCACAGTGCTTCATTACGGGTGCAGATATATCATACACAAATGAGATTCTTAACAAGGGAGGGCAGTATAAAAACGACCAAGGCGACATAGTTGATCCATATGAGGTATTTGCTTCAAGTGAAGCGAAAATGATAAGACTAAGATTATGGCATACGCCTACTAATGTTATCGATGATTGCGGAAATCCGATTACATCTGGTTCATTGTCAGATGTATTAGAAGCAGCACGGAAAGTCAAGGAGAATGGCATGATGTTGAAGTTGGCCATTCATTACAGTGATTACTTTGCAGACCCAAGCAAACAAATAATGCCAGCTGCTTGGGTTGGATTATCTCATTCAATTTTACTTGATTCAATTGACAATTACACAAACTTTGTTTTGCAAGCACTAAAAGCACAAAACACCATACCCGAAATAGTTGCTGTCGGCAATGAAACCACTTGGGGCTTCATAGATGAAACTGCAACGACAAACGGATTCAATTGGAATCTGGATAGAGATAAATTCAACACTGCATTGTCCAGAATAGATGTGTTTAATCAAGAAAATAATTTGTCTATTAAAAAAGCTATTCATTTGACTGAATCAAGTGCAACATGGGGAGCCAATCATTTTATAGAAAATGGCGTAGAAAATTTTGATATAATTGGAGTTTCTTACTACCCCTTCTTTTCACCTGATGTTAGTGTAGCGAATGTTGGTGAAGTCATCCAGGAATTGATTGAGGATCACGGAAAGGAAGTCATGGTTTTTGAAACAGGCTTTTCATGGACAACCAATTTCTCGGACAACTATAATAATTTTATCACAGGCAACGGCAATGTTAATGCTTACCCTATCAGCGCAGAGGGTCAAAAGGAATTTTTACTTGACTTATCTAAAGTAATAAATGAAAATGGTGGAATCGGATTGATTTATTGGGAGCCAGCTTGGATCACTTCTGATATGTGTGATAAGTGGGGTCAAGGTTCATCCTATGAAAATGTGAGCATGTTTGATCTTGAAACTAATACTCCCCTAGAATCATTTGAGTTTTTTAAATATTGTGGAGAAGCCGTATCTACAATTCATAAACAACAAAGTAAAATCGAGATTTACCCTAATCCTTTAGAACGTTCAGAACTCAAGATTATGAATGTAGTTGAACCTAGTATATGGGAACTTAGTGATGTTGAAGGAAAAGTTTTTAATCGAGGAGAACTTAAAAAAGCGGAATTAAATACAATTCAGATGGATGATCTCCCTAAGGGTATTTATTTTTTAAGGATCACTTCCGTAAATGACAAATCGGTAGTTACGAAGAAGATTGTTTTTTGATTTTGAATGTTAGAATTTAGATGTTACTTAGAAAATAAATTATTGGAAAAGAGAACCTTTTAAAACAATGCAGAAACGACGAAAGATCTTCTGCATAATGCTTTCCCCAAAATATCTCCTGACCTCTTGGGCTTTGAAGAAATACTTTCCCCCAAAGGTCTCCTGACCCAATGTCGTTTAGTTAAGCTATTTATTTTGCAATCGAGTAGCTTCCAATTCTAGTAACAGGCATAAGTTTAGGTTTCCAAGTAGTTGATTTCAGCGGTTATATCAGTATTTAATTTAAATATAGTATTCGCAAACATACTTCCGCTCCTCACGTAAGGAAGGAGTGAAGATTATAATTTATTCGCCTTCAGCGAAAAATGGTATTAGAATCAGGGAGGCGTTGCCAAAGGGACCATTAGTTTATTCCTTAACTAAACGACATTGGTCTCCTCACCTCTTGGGATTAATCCATAAAAAGTATTAGCTGTCAGAATGCTATCAGTCCTCAAGGTATTTCAAAAATAAAAACCATACCTTACTTAAAATACTGACATGGAAATTTTGATAAAAATCCTTATTGGAATCATAGCGCTACTCCATCTTTACATCATGTATTTCGAAATGTTTGCATGGGAAACCAAGGGAAGAAAAGTGTTTCGTAATTTTCCAAAAGAAATGTTTTCGCAAACAAAGGTGATGGCAGCTAATCAAGGTTTGTACAATGGATTTTTAGCTGCAGGTTTGATTTGGACATTTTTTATCAGCAATCTAGAATGGAGTAAAAATGTGTCTCTTTTCTTTTTATCATGTGTAGCGATAGCAGGAATATACGGTGCTCTTACTGCTGATAAGAAAATAGTTTTTGTCCAGACAGTTCCGGCCATAATAGCTATAGGATTAATCTTAATACACACCCTATGATTCCCATTTTAAAGACTGCGGAAAGGCATTTTTCAAGCAGCTAGCATTTAAAACTATCAATTAACTATTGGTAAATGCATTTATTGAAAAAAGCTAAGTTATTCATGGATTAGCAACTGAGAAAGCCCCAAAGTCCCATAATTTACAAAATGTAAAAAATTCGCTATTTATTTTATTCTATATCCAAACATAAGGATAATAATCAGTCCATATTTGAATTATAGATCAACGGATCTTATGCCTATTTAAAGTCAATTTATTTAGATACAGCACGACTTTTACTTATTAATATGACTGTGAAGCTGCAAGCAATTTATTAATTAATCTCAAGAATCGCGATAATCATTTTAAGAATCGCAATTGAATTTTAACTAAAAATCACAACATGAGTACTGACTTCAGAAATTTAAAAATTTTAATGCAGGACATTAAAGATGATAATAGAATTCAAAAAATTATTGAACAAAAAAGTAAAAAACATACGTTTGATAAAGTCTGGACAAAAGATCAGCACAACAAGATAGGTCAACAAAAACGCTTGGACTATTTAGAAGAAAAAAGCAAAAAACCACTACCCCACATTTCACACAACGGCCACCTTGAAGATATTTCAATCTTAAAAGGTAATATTGAAAACTTTATAGGGTTTTCTAAAATCCCAACCGGCATAGCTGGACCATTGTTGATTAACGGCACGAATGCCAATGGCGTTTACAACATTCCTCTTGCCACTACAGAAGGAGCTCTTGTAGCCAGCTATAATAGAGGCTGTAAAGCAGCTTCACTAGCAGGCGGTATAAACTCAATTGTCATAACTGAAAGTGTTCAAAGAAGTCCAATTTTTAGATTCAAGGATATTATTGGAGTAGGGCAATTTTTAGCTTGGATAGTGCATCAGTTTGACAAATTTAAAGAGATTACGGGGATGTCTAGCAATTATGCAAAGTTGATAAATATGAAAACCAATATTGAAGGAAACCAAGTCAATTTAGTTTTTGAATATACAACTGGCGATGCAGCAGGTCAAAACATGGTTACTTTTTGCACCCATGAAATTTGTAATTACATTCTAGCAAATTCACCCATCAAACCTTCAACCTTTTATCTTGAAAGTAATTTTTGAGGAGATAAAAAAGAAGGATCATATGGTTCATTTTCCTTATCATACTTATGAACCTGTGATCAGGTTTTTTGAAGATGCTGCTAATGATCCAAAAGTTTCTGAAATTAAAATCGTTCAATATCGGGTTGCAAGAGAATCTAGAATTATGCAAGCGTTGATGAAGGCAGCAAAATCTGGAAAAAAAGTTTTTGCTTTTATTGAGATCAAAGCAAGGTTTGATGAAGAAGCCAATTTAAGATGGGGAGAGAGTTTGGAGAAAGCAGGAGTGAAAGTTCATTATAGTTTTCCTGGACTAAAAGTTCATTCCAAATTAGCTTTGGTCAAAAGAATTGAGAATGAAAAAACCAAAATTTATACATACTTAAGTTCTGGAAATTTCCACGAAGACACCGCAAAGATTTATACCGATTTAGGATTTTTCACCTCAGATAAAAAAATAACCAGAGAGGTTAATGAAGTATTTTCCATTTTAGAATCAGTCGATCATCGACCAAACAATTTTCAACATCTGTTGGTCGGACAATTTAATTTAAGACCTGATCTTAAAAAAATGCTCAACAAAGAAATTGACAATGCCAAAGCTGGAAGAAAAGCTCGGATGATTTTGAAAATGAATAGTTTGGAAGATAAAGAAATGATTATCAAACTGTATGAAGCAAGCCAAGCTGGTGTAAAAATAAAAATGATTGTTCGTGGACTCTGTTGTTTAACTCCCGGTATCAAAGGATTAAGTGAAAATATTGAAGTGATTAGTATTGTAGATCGGTTTTTGGAACACAGCCGAGTTTTTATTTTTCACAATGATGGAGAGGAAAAAATTTATGTTTCTTCTGCTGATTGGATGTATCGAAATTTGAGTAAACGAATCGAAACAGCTTTCCCGATTTATGATAATGAAATAAAAGATGAAATAAAATCTATAATTGCTATTCAATTACAAGACAACGTCAAAGCAAGAATTATTGATCGAAATAATCAAAATAAACTGAGCAAAGGAAATTCAGAAATGCCTGTTCGCTCGCAAACATCTACTTATTATTATTATAAAAATAAAGGGAAGGAGGAGTAGGTTTTTTGAATATCGAATATCGAACAAGGATTTGAGAAGTCTGACGATGTTAATATAATCGTTGTCTTGAGAAGTATCGTCAAACTTCTCAAATCCTTGTTCCTTGTTCGATATTCGTTATTCCGTTTTTTTTTCAGATCAAACTTTCAACGCAGACATTCCTCCATCCACTCCTAAAATCTGTCCTGTCATCCATCCACTTTTCTCAGAAAGTAAAAAACAAACTGCCTCTGAAATATCGCCAACTGTTCCAACTCGCTTGAGCGGATGCCGCTGAGCGGTGGCTTCTCTTCGTTCATCAGAAGATAATAATCGAGCTGCAAGTGGCGTATCGGTCAACGAAGGAGCCACACAATTTACTCTTACTTTTGGTGCCCATTCTGCGGCAAGCGTTTTGGTCAAACCTTCGATTGCTCCTTTCGAAGCTGCCACCGAAGCATGATAAGGCATCCCTTGACCAACCGCAACGGTACTAAAAAGTACGACGCTGGAGTGTGCTGTTTTTTGTAAAAGTCGTTGAGTCGCTTGTAAAATTTTTACTGCACCAACCACATTTATTTCAAAATCAGAACGAAACGCTTCTGGCTTCAACGACCGAAATGGTTTTAGATTGATACTTCCTGGACAGTAAACTACGCCATGTAATGTATCAGGCAAGTCAATTTTTTCATCATTTAAAACATCATATTCTTGGAAATGAACATTGGATGAATCAGGGAGGTTTTCGTTCGTTCGAGCAAGGATATAGACATTAGCATTTTGTGCTGCCAAGGTTTTTACTATTTCCAAACCGATACCATAACTACCTCCGACGATTAGGTAATTTTTATTTTGCATTCTTTAATTCTTGAATTTTCTTTTGAATAGTTTCTGATTCTTCGATTATCTCTGCGTAACGCCTAAGGTCGCCCGAGCGCTGCACTTGCATTGCTTGTTCCATCAATGTAGCATATTTCTTTTCCAATGCTTTTATTGGGTCTTTTTTAAAAAATCCAAACATAAAAAATGGTTTTGATTTAGTTTTGAAGGTAAGCATTTTATTTGAAGTTAGAAATGCTCTAATTCAAAAAAAAACATCATACTGAAGTAAAACACAAAAGCCCAACAGATCGAACTGCTAGACTTTGAGTAAGTACTTTCTTCACGGCAATTGTTTGAAAAATACTATTATCTAATATAGTTGAGAGGTTAATTATTGTATATTTTTATAAAAAAATATATAAAACGCTGACTTTTAGTTGTTTATGTATTTTAAATGTAATATTTTTGTGAAAATATTTAACACAAGAGAGACTACAATAAGAA